>Ga0302325_10004858_pt1 | contig 30962 bp, 29 predicted proteins | sample Palsa_T0_2_FD_201948 | JGI IMG/M metagenome (GOLD analysis project Ga0302325, IMG submission 201948) | Peat permafrost microbial communities from Stordalen Mire near Abisko, Sweden - Palsa_T0_2 | ecosystem: Environmental > Terrestrial > Soil > Palsa > Peat permafrost | place: Sweden: Abisko... | reverse complement strand
GACGCCGCGCGAGATCCGCGAGGTCCTCGACGATTACGTGATCGGCCAGGAGCACGCCAAGAAGGTGCTCTCGGTCGCCGTCCACAACCACTACAAGCGCCTCAACCACGCCCAGAAGAACAACGACGTCGAGCTCGCCAAGTCCAACATCCTGCTCGTCGGACCCACCGGCGTCGGCAAGACCCTGCTCGCCCAGACCCTGGCGCGAATCATCGACGTCCCCTTCACCATGGCCGACGCCACCACCCTCACCGAGGCCGGCTACGTCGGCGAGGACGTCGAGAACATCATCCTGAAGCTCCTGCAGGCGGCCGACTACAACGTCGAGCGGGCCCAGCGCGGCATCGTCTACATCGACGAGGTCGACAAGATCAGCCGCAAGTCCGACAACCCCTCGATCACCCGCGACGTCTCCGGCGAGGGCGTCCAGCAGGCGCTGCTGAAGATCATGGAGGGCACGGTCGCCTCGGTCCCGCCCCAGGGCGGCCGCAAGCATCCCCAGCAGGAGTTCCTGCAGGTCGACACCACCAACATGCTGTTCATCTGCGGCGGCGCCTTCTCCGGGTTGGAGAAGATCATCACCAGCCGCGGCAAGGGGACGTCGATCGGCTTTTCGGCCAAGGTTTCCGACCCCGACGACCGCCGCACCGGCGAAATCCTGCGCCAGGTCGAGCCCGACGATCTCCAGCGCTTCGGCCTCATTCCCGAGTTCATCGGCCGCCTGCCGGTGATCGCCACCCTCGACGACCTCGACGAGGTCGCCCTGGTGCGGATCCTGACCGAGCCGAAGAACGCCCTCGTCAAACAGTACCAGCGACTCTTCGACATGGAGAACGTGGGGCTGGCCTTCACCGAGGATGCGCTGAAGGCCGTGGCCCGCAAGGCGATCCTGCGCAAGACCGGCGCCCGGGGCCTGCGCTCGATCCTGGAAGCCATTCTGCTGGAGACGATGTTCGACCTGCCGACCCTCCAGGGGGTCGAGGAAGTCGTCGTCAACGCCGAGGTCGTCGAGGGCCGCGGGGCGCCGCTGATGATCTACGCCGAGAAGAAGAGCGCCAGCGCGTCGGCCTGACCGCCGGCGACGCCGGATGGCGGCCAACCACCTCTACGCGGCCCTGTTCGCCGCTACCTCGCCCGATGCGGTGGCGATCGAGACGCCCGAGCGCCGCTACACCTACGCCGACCTCGATCTGGAAACCGCGAGGTTCGCGAACGCCCTGACGGCCCTGGGCGTGGCGCCGGGCGACCGGGTCGCGGCCCAGGTCGAGAAGTCGGCGGCGAACCTCCTCCTCTACTTGGCGACGATCCGCGCCGGCGCGGTCTTCCTGCCGCTCAATCCGGCCTACACCCTGGCTGAGGTCGAGATGTTCCTCGCCGACGCCGAGCCGGCCCTCGTCGTCTGCGATCCGGCGGCGCGCGAGGCCGTCGCGGCCATCGCCGGCGCCGCGGCGGTCGAGACCCTCGATGCGGCCGGGTCGGGCTCGCTCGCCGCGCTCGCCGCCGGCTCTCCCGACCGGTTCGCGACCGCCGCGCGAACCGCCGATGACCTGGCCGCCATCTGCTACACCTCGGGGACGACCGGCCGCTCGAAGGGCGCGATGTTGACCCACGCGGCCCTGGCCGCCAACGCCGCGGCCCTGAGGGACCTCTGGCGCTTCACCAGCGACGACGTCCTCATCCACGCCCTGCCGCTCTACCACGTCCACGGCCTCTTCGTGGCCGCCAACGTCCTGATGATGGCCGGCGGTTCGATGATCCTGCAGCCGAGGTTCGACCCCGCCGCGGTGATCGCCGCCATGGGGCGGGCGACGTCGCTGATGGGCGTCCCGACCTTCTACCACCGCCTGCTCGCCTCGCCGGAACTGGACGCGGCGGCGACCGCGCGCATGCGCCTCTTCGTCTGCGGCTCGGCCCCGCTGCTTGCCCGCACCCACGAGGCTTGGCGGGCGCGCACCGGCCACGCCATCATCGAGCGCTACGGGATGACCGAGACCCTGATGATCGCCTCCAACCCCTACGACGGCGAGCGCCGCCCCGGGACCGTCGGCTTTGCGCTGCCGGGCGTCTCCTTGAGGATCGCCGGTGAGGTGGGGGCAATCGAGGTCAAAGGGACCCACGTCTTCGGAGGCTACTGGCGCGCCCCTGAGAAGACCGCGGCCGAGCTGACGCCCGACGGCTGGTTCGTCACCGGCGATCTTGGCCGGGTCGATGCCGACGGCTACCTCTCGATCGTCGGCCGGGCCAAGGACCTCGTCATCTCCGGCGGCCTCAACATCTACCCCAAGGAAATCGAGGCCGCGATCGACGCCCTTCCCGGCGTCGTCGAGAGCGCCGTCATCGGTCTTCCCCACGCCGACCTCGGCGAGGCGGTGACCGCCGTCGTCGTCGCCAGCGGCGATGTCTCCGAGGCGGAGGTGCTGGAGGGGCTGACGGGGCGCCTGGCGCGCTTCAAGATTCCGCGGCGCGTCGTCTTCGCCCACGAACTGCCGCGAAATGGCATGGGCAAGGTCCAGAAGGCGACACTCCGCGACCGTTACCGGGCAGCTCCATGACCACGCGGGGACCATGGAAGCGCAGCGTGCGACCCTGGTTCCGCGCTTGAACCACGCCGTCAAAGCATCCACATAATCCTCGAACCGGCTCGCCCGCAGGCGGCGGACGGACGAGGCGACTCGGCCCATCGTCGAACGAGCCTCGACCCATCAAGCGCATGGCGCGCGTTCCAAAGATGTGAGGCGCGCGCCTGCCTGGAGTGAAGTAATGAGCGAAATCAAAGTGTTGCCAGTACTGCCGTTGCGGGACATCGTGGTCTTCCCGCACATGGTCGTGCCCCTCTTCGTCGGCCGCGAGAAGTCCGTCCGCGCCCTCGAGGAGGTGATGAAGTCCGACAAGCAGATCCTGCTCGTCACCCAGAAGGACCGCGACGAGGACGACCCCGCCCCCAAGGACATCTTCGAGGTCGGCGTCCTGGCCAGCGTCCTTCAGCTGCTCAAGCTCCCCGACGGCACGGTGAAGGTGCTCGTCGAGGGCCGCTCGCGGGCCGCGGTGCTGCGATTCACCGACGAGCAGGCGTTCTATGAGGCTGAAATTGCAGCGATTCCCGAAGAGGGTGGGGAGCCGCACGAAGCCGAGGCGCTCTCCCGCGCCCTGATCGAACAGTTCGAAAACTACGTGAAGCTGAACAAGAAAGTGCCCCCGGAGGCCCACGCCGCCATCCCCCAGATCACCGAGCCGGGCAAGCTCGCCGACAACATCGCCGCCCACCTGGCGGTGAAGATCGCCGACCGCCAGCAGCTCTTGGAAATCTTGAACGTCGGCAAGCGCTTGGAGAAAGTCTTCGCCCTGATGGAGGGCGAGATCAGCGTGCTCCAGGTCGAGAAGAAGATCCGCAACCGGGTCAAGCGCCAGATGGAGAAGACCCAGCGCGAATACTACCTCAACGAACAAATGAAGGCGATCCAGCGCGAATTGGGCGAACACGACGACGCGCGTGACGAGCTCATCGAGCTGGAAAAGCGGATCAAGAAGACGAAACTATCCAAGGAAGCCCGCACCAAGGCCGAGGGCGAACTCAAGAAACTTCGCAACATGAGCCCTATGTCGGCGGAATCCACCGTCGTCCGCAACTACCTCGACTGGCTGCTGTCGATTCCGTGGGGCAAGGCCAAGGCCGCGCCGATCGATATCGTCAAGGCCGAGCAGATCCTCGAGGAGGATCACTATGGCCTCGAGAAGGTCAAGGAACGGATCCTCGAATACCTGGCCGTCCAGGCCCGGACCGGGGCCCTGAAGGGGCCGATCCTCTGCCTGGTCGGACCCCCAGGCGTTGGCAAGACCTCGCTGGGACGCTCGATCGCCAAGGCGACCGGCCGCGAGTTCGTTCGCCTGTCCCTGGGCGGCGTCCGCGACGAGGCCGAGATCCGCGGTCACCGAAGGACCTACATCGGCTCGATGCCGGGCAAGATCATCCAGTCGATGAAAAAGGCCAAGACAACCAACACCTTCTTCCTCCTGGACGAGATAGAAAAGATGGGCGCCGACTGGCGCGGCGATCCGTCGAGCGCGCTCCTCGAGGTGCTCGATCCCGAACAGAACTGCAACTTCAACGACCACTATCTCGAGGTCGACTACGACCTTTCGAACGTGATGTTCGTCACCACGGCCAATACGCTGACCATGCCCCAACCCCTGATGGACCGCATGGAGATCATCCGGATCCCCGGCTACACCGAGGACGAGAAGGTCGAGATCGCCAAGCGGCACCTCCTGCCTAAGTTGGCCAAGGATCACGGCCTCCACGCAGGCGAATGGACGGTTCCCGACAAGGCCATCCGCGACCTGATCCGCTACTACAGCCGCGAGGCGGGCGTCAGGTCTCTCGAGCGCGAGCTCGGTAATCTGGCCCGCAAGACGGTCCGCGACATGGCCAAGGAGAACCTGATCTCGGTCGACATCGACGACGAGCGGCTGGCCAGGTACGCGGGCGTGCGCAAGTTCCGTTACGGCGAAACCGACGAGGAGGATCAGGTCGGCATCGTCACCGGCCTGGCGTGGACCGAATTCGGCGGCGAAATCCTCACCATCGAGGCGGTGAAGATGCCCGGCCGGGGCCGGATGTCGATCACCGGCAACCTCAAGGAGGTGATGAAGGAGTCGATCTCGGCGGCCGCGTCCTTCGTGAGGGCGCGGGCGACGAAGTTTGGCATCAAGCCCGACACCTTCGACAAAACCGACGTCCACCTGCACGTCCCGGAGGGCGCCACGCCCAAGGACGGCCCCTCGGCCGGCGTCGCCATGGCGGTCGCCATCGTCTCGGTCCTGACTGGGGTGCCGATCCGCAAAGACCTCGCCATGACCGGTGAGATCACCCTTCGCGGCCGGGTGCTGCCGATCGGCGGTCTGAAGGAGAAGCTGCTCGCGGCCCTGCGTTCGGGGATCAAGACCGTCCTCATTCCACAGGACAACGAGAAGGATCTCGCCGAAGTGCCTGAAAACGTGAAGTCCGGCCTGGAGATCATACCGGTCGCCACGGTCGACGACGTCCTCTCCCGGGCGCTGACGGGCGTGCTCATTCCCATCGAGTGGACCGAGGAAAGCCAGATGCCGCCGGCCGGCGTCGCGACCGACGACCGCGAAGGCGGCCTCGCCATCACCCACTAGCGGGGTGATCGCCGATAATTTGGGCCGCGCCGGTTTTTTGGCAGCCGCGGGCGTTTGACGCGCGCGTCGGACAGGGGATATCCCTTTCCGAGGAAGCGGGCTTTGGGAAAATCACAGGAGCCGCTTCAGGGGTTGGAGAAATCAATGACAAAGGCTGAGCTCGTCACGGCGATCGCGGAACAGGCGGGGCTGAACAAGATCCAGGCGAAGGACGCCCTGGAAGCGTTCATCGCCTCGGTGACCGCCTCCCTCAAGTCAGGCAAGGACGTGCGACTCGTGGGTTTCGGGAGCTTCGTTCCGGTGAAGAGGAAGGCCGGGACGGCCCGCAATCCGCGCACCGGCGCCACCGTCAAGAGGCCCGCATCGGTCACCGCCCGCTTCAGGGTCGGGGAAGCCCTGAAGGGCGCGCTGAACTAAGGCCACGAGGCTCACGGGCGACGCGGCCGCCGCCGCTCCGTGGCCGTCGGCATCGTCGCGAGGGGCGGCTAGCTCAGCTGGTCAGAGCGCCTGGTTTACACCCAGGAGGTCGGGGGTTCGAACCCCTCGCCGCCCACCAGCGCGCCTCTTTAGAAGATGACCTTCTCCTCGCCCAACCAGAGCGGCGAGCGCGCCAAGTCGATGAATTTTCGCTCGTCTTCGAGAAGCCTCTGCGCCGCGTCCGCGGCCGAAGCCGATGCGCTGGCGGCGGCGAGATCCTCGAGGCTCTCCCACCAGAGCTGTGCGACGCCATCGAAGTCCTCGGGCCCGCCTCGGCTCTGCCGCAGAACCGCCGAGTCCTCCACAGGGAGACTGTGGAGCTGGACGTAGCGGCGAATTCGCAGGACCTCCCTCACGCTCGCGACCAGCGGCGCGTGGTTGTTGAACCAGTATTCCTGAAACGATCGCCGGGTGAACTCGGGTCGCCGGACCAGTGCGAAGGTGAGCTTGATCATGGATGTGCTCCAGGGTCTTGTGATCCACAGCCACTCGGGCTTGCTTGGGTCCACCGAATATGCGGTCTGGCCGACCGATCAAGGGAGGTTCGATGGACCGACTGAAGGGCAGGAAGGCGATCGTGACCGGCGGGGCGTCCGGAATAGGTCGGGCGAGCGCGGAGCTCTTCGCCGCCGAGGGCGCCAGGGTGCTGGTCGTGGATCGTCCAGGCGCCAATCTCGCTTTCGAGGACGCCGGGATTGACACCCTGGCGATGGATCTCGCTACCACCGAGGCGCCGGCCGCGATCATCGGGCGCGCCTTGGAGGCGTTCGGCGGGCTCGATATCCTCTTCAACAACGCCGGTATCGGAGCGGGCGCTCCGGCCCGCGAGATGTCCGACGAGGCCTGGGACGCGGTCCAGGCGGTCAACCTGCGCGCCGTCTTCCGACTGACCCGCGAGGCCATTCCACATCTGGTCGCCTCGGATTTTGGCCGCATCATCAACACCTCCAGCGTCATGGCCACTGGGACCGATTACGGGCTCGCCGCCTACTGCGCCTCCAAGGCCGGCGTCCTGGGACTGACGCGGACCCTCGCCCTGGAACTCGGCCGCGAGGGGGTGACGGTCAACGCGGTGCTTCCCGGCGCCATTCGCACCGGCATGACGGCGCGCAACTTCGCCGATCCGCACATCGCCGATGTCTGGGCCCGCAAGTCTCCGCTCAAGCGCCTGGGAGAACCGATCGATGTCGCCCGCGTGGCGCTTTTCCTGGCTTCCGACGACGCCGCGTTCGTGACCGGCCAGGCGATCGCGGCGGATGGCGGATTGACGCTTCGGATTTAGTCTTTGCCAACCAACAGCTTGCGCGGCAATCCCGATCGCTAGAATTGAGTGGAATGGCGCGAGTGACGGGACTTGAACCCGCGACCTCCGGCGTGACAGGCCGGCGCTCTAACCAACTGAGCTACACCCGCGATTCGCCGTCGCGCGCCGCCATGCGTCGCGACGCAGGGGGGCCCTGATAGGTCCAGGGGCGATGGCCGTCAACCGGCGCGGCGGGCCTCCTGGCCCGCGGTCGAACGCGGCCGCCAAAGGTTTGAACCCCGCTGGTCGATGGTCTAGAAGGGCGCGCGATCGCTTCCCCCATCCGGGTCCCAATGAACGCCTTCCTGCTGGGCTACCTGCCCATCGTCATCTTCATGGGCATCGCGGCGGCGCTGGGCGCGGCCTTCATCCTCGCCGCCTGGGTGATCGCCCCCAGATCGCCGGATACGGAGAAGCTCTCCTCCTACGAGTGCGGCTTCAACGCCTTCGACGACGCCCGGATGAAGTTCGATATCCGCTTCTACCTGGTTTCGATCCTCTTCATCATCTTCGACCTCGAGGTGGCGTTCCTCTTCCCCTGGGCCGTCGCCCTGATGAAGCTGCCCAGGGAGACCGGCCAGTTCGCCTTCTGGAGCATGATGGCGTTCCTCTTCGTGCTCACGGTAGGCTTCGTCTACGAGTGGAAGAAGGGAGCGCTCGAATGGGAGTGACGCTCCCGGGCGCTCCGGCGGCCCTAGAGGCTGGGCGGGTCGCCACCCCCGGCTACGATCCCAGGGTTCACGATCCCTATTTCGGCGGCGTTTCCAGCGAGCTCGCCGACAAGGGATTTCTGGTCGCCGCCGCCGACGATCTCATCACCTGGGCGCGCACCGGCTCGCTGATGTGGATGACCTTCGGATTGGCCTGTTGCGCCATCGAAATGATGCAGGCCTCGATGCCCCGCTACGACCTCGAGCGTTTCGGTTTTGCCCCCCGGGGCAGCCCGCGCCAGTCCGACGTCATGATCGTCGCGGGCACCCTCTGCAACAAGATGGCCCCCGCCTTGCGCAAGGTTTACGACCAGATGCCCGAGCCGCGCTATGTGATCTCGATGGGCAGCTGCGCCAACGGCGGCGGCTACTACTACTTCAGCTACTCGGTGGTGCGCGGCTGCGATCGGATCGTGCCGGTGGATATCTACGTGCCGGGCTGTCCGCCCACCGCCGAAGCCCTGGTCTATGGCGTACTGCAGCTGCAGAAGAAGATCCGTCGCACCGGAACGATCGAGAGATGAGCTGGCGGATAAGCGACGCCGACCTTGCGGCGCTGGGCGAGCAGGTGATCGCTGATTCCGTGGGGGCCGTCAGCGGCGCTTCGGTTGCGTTCCGCGAGCTGACTCTGACCTGCCCGGCGGCCAGGATCGTCGAGGTGCTTCGCCTGCTGCGGGACAATCCGGCGTTCGAGTTTCAGCAGCTGATCGACCTCTGCGGCGCCGACCACCCGCAGCGTCCGCTAAGGTTCGATGTCGTCTATCACCTGCTGTCGCTCACCCGGAACCGGCGCGTCCGGGTCAAGATCGAAACCGACGAGGAAACCGCGGTCCCCTCGGCCACGCCGGTTTACCCGGCCGCGGGCTGGTTCGAGCGCGAGGCCTTCGATCTCTACGGGATCCTCTTCGCCGGCCATCCCGATCTGCGCCGTATCCTCACGGACTACGGCTTTCAGGGCCATCCGATGCGCAAGGACTTCCCGATGACCGGCCATGTGGAAGTCCGTTACGACGACTTGCTCAAGCGCGTGGTCTACGAGCCGGTGAAGTCGGTGGAGTTCCGCAGCTGGGATTTCCTGTCGCCCTGGGAAGGCGCCGAGTACGCCAAGCCGGGACAGGGCTACCCCTATGATCTGCCGGGAGACGAGAAGGCGAGGAAGGACCCGTGAACGGCCCTGACGCTCCTGCCGAGGCCACCGATCTCGTCACTGCGGCGCCCGACTCCACCGAAGAGGAGGTCCGCAAGTTCACGATCAACTTTGGCCCGCAACATCCCGCCGCGCATGGTGTTTTGCGCTTGGTGCTGGAGCTGGACGGCGAGGTTGTCGAGCGGGTCGATCCGCACATCGGCCTGCTGCACAGGGGCACCGAAAAGCTGATCGAGGCGCGCCCCTACACCCAGAACACCGGCTACTTCGACCGCCTCGACTATGTGTGCCCGATGAACCAGGAGCACGCCTTCGTGCTCGCCATCGAGCGGCTGACCGGCCTCGAAGTCCCCCGCCGCGGCCAGGTCATCAGGGTCCTCTACTGCGAGATCGGCCGCATCCTCAGCCACCTGCTCAACGTCACCACCCAGGCAATGGACATCGGCGCTTTGACCCCGCCGCTCTGGGGTTTTGAAGAGCGTGAGAAGCTGATGGTCTTCTACGAGCGGGCTTCGGGCGCGCGCCTGCACGCCAACTACTTCAGGCCCGGCGGCGTGCGGCAGGATCTGCCGCCGGCGCTGGTCGAGGACATCGATCTGTGGGCCGCGGCTTTTCCCAAGGTGCTCGACGAGATCGAGGTCCTGATCACCGGCAACCGCATCTTCAAGCAGCGAAACGTCGATGTGGGCGTGGTGACCAGGGAGCAGGCGTTCGCCTGGGGCTTTACCGGACCGATGCTTCGCGGCTCGGGCGTCGCCTGGGACTTGCGCCGCAACCAGCCCTACGAATGCTACGACGAAATGGAGTTCGATATTCCGCTGGGCGTTCACGGCGACTGCTACGACCGGTATCTGATCAGGGTCGAGGAGATGCGGCAGGCTACCCGCATCATCCGGCAGTGCGTTGAGATACTTAGGAAAACTCCGGGTCTAGTACTGGCCGACGACCACAAGATCACGCCTCCACGCCGCGGCGAGATGAAACGGTCGATGGAAGCCCTCATCCATCATTTCAAGCTGTACAGCGAAGGCTTCCACGTGCCCGCAGGCGAGGTCTACGCCGCGGTGGAGGCGCCCAAAGGGGAGTTCGGCGTCTATCTCGTCGCCGACGGCGCCAACATTCCCTATCGCTGCAAGATCCGGGCGCCGAGCTTCGTCCATCTGCAGGCCATCGACTGGATGACCCGCGGACACATGCTCGCCGATGTCAGCGCCGTGCTCGGCTCCATCGACATCGTCTTTGGAGAGGTCGATCGATGAGCGTCCGGCGCCTGGCGAAGGAGCAGCCGGCCAGCTTCGCCTTCAACGACGAGTCCCTGGAAAAGGCGCGTTGGTGGATTGCGAAATTTCCTCCCGGCCGCCAGCAATCGGCCGTCGTGCCTCTGCTGTGGCTGGCGCAGAAGCAGGAAGGCTGGGTTTCGGAGCCTGCGGTCCGCCTCGTCGCCGAAATGCTCGAGATGCCGGTGATGCGGGTTCTGGAGAACGTCACCTTCTACACCATGTTCCATCTCGAGCCCGTGGGCGACGTCGCGGTGGTCAGCGTCTGCGGCACGCCGCCGTGCATGCTCAGAGGTTCGGAGGAGTTGAAGGCGTTCCTGGAGGAGCGGATTGGCCCACGGGACCATCCCTCCGCCGACGGTCGATTCACCTGGGTGGAGGTCGAGTGCATGGGCGCCTGCGCCAACGCTCCGATGGTCTCGATCAATGATCGCTATTACGAGGATCTGACGCCCGCCAGTCTGGCGCAGATCCTCGACGAATTCGTCGCCGCCCGCCCGCCGCCGGCCGGTTCGGCGATCGGTCGTCAGGGTTCGGCCCCCGAAGGAGGCCCCCTCACGCTCCAGGACCTGGCGCTCTACGATGGCTCCCGCGGCCGGCCGCTTTCAGCGTTGCCCAATGCTCCTGCGCCTGAGCCCGCCGCGTGAGCGAGGAAGCGAGAACCATCAAGCGAAAGGCCGCCTACATCGACAAGGTCAGGGGCCTTCACCGCAAGGAACGCAACGCCGGCTTTGTCGCCTGCCTGGCGGGCGTGCTGATGCTGGTGTGGGCCAGGTTCGGCGCCGGGGCGCCGCCGGCGATTCTCGGGGCTGGCCTGGTGGTGATCGCCGCCGGCTGGGCGCTCTTCGCCTATTCGATCCTGAAGCGCCTGGCGTGGGTTCGCGCCCATCCCTTCCCGGCGGCGGAGTAGCGGATGCCTGGCGTTCTCGCTGACAAGGACCGAATTTTCACCAACCTCTACGGCCTCCAGGACTGGAGATTGGAGGGCGCCAGGGCGCGGGGCGTGTGGAACGCCATCGCCGAGATGATCTCCATGAGTCCCGAATGGATCTGCGAGCAGATCAAGGCGTCGGGACTGAGGGGAAGGGGCGGGGCCGGGTTTTCCACCGGCCTGAAATGGACCTTCATGCCCAAGCAGGAGAGCGAGCGGCCGCATTACCTGGTCGTCAACGCCGACGAGTCGGAGCCGGGCACCTGCAAGGACCGGGAGATCATGCGGTTCGACCCTCACCGGCTGATCGAGGGGTGCCTGCTCGCCTCGTACGCGATCCGCGCCCACGACTGCTTCATCTATATTCGCGGCGAATACGTGCTCGAGCGCGAACGCCTGGAGGCGGCGATCGTCGAGGCGACCCAGGCGCGCCTGATCGGCGATGATCCGATCCACGGCTGGCGGTGCGACATCCGGGTCGTCCACGGTGGCGGCGCCTATATCTGCGGCGACGAGATGGGCCTGCTGGAGGGTCTCGAGGGCAAGAAGGGGCAGCCCCGGCTGAAGCCGCCGTTTCCCGCAGGGTCCGGGGTCTATGGCTGCCCGACCACGGTCAACAACGTCGAATCCATCGCCGTGACTCCGGAAATCCTGCGGCGCGGCGCCCAATGGTTCGCGGGCATCGGCGGCGCCAGCAACACCGGGACCAAGCTGATGAGCGCCGCCGGCCACGTGAACCGGCCGTGCGTTGTCGAGGAGGTGATGTCCATCCCGATGCGCCAGCTCATCGAGGAGCATTTCGGCGGCGTGCGGGGCGGGTGGGGCAATCTAAAGGCCGTGATCCCCGGCGGCAGCTCCACGCCCATGATCAGCGCCGAGGAGGCCGAGACGGCGCTGATGGAGTTCGATCAACTCAAGTCGCTCAAGTCCGGGCTCGGCACGGGGGCGATGATCGTGATGGACAAGTCATGCGATGTCGTCCGCGTGATCTCCCGTTTTGCCTATTTCTACAAGCATGAGAGCTGCGGCCAGTGCACCCCTTGCCGGGAGGGCACCGGCTGGCTGTGGCGGATCATGGAGAGGATGGTCAGCGGCGAGGCCGACCCGAAGGAAATCGACATGCTGCTGGATGTCGCCAGCCAGGTGGAGGGCCACACGATCTGTGGGCTCGGCGATGCGGCCGCCTGGCCAATCCAGGGCCTGTTTCGCCACTTCCGGCCGGAAGTGGAGGCGCGGATCGCAGACTACCGCGCCCGCCGTCCGCACGTTCAGGGGGCGAGCTTGATCGCGGCGGAGTAGGGGGCTATCGCCCAGCCGACTTCCGTTCCCAGCGTCGCCTCGAGGATCAGAGCAGTGCCCACGGCCAAGGTGAACGGGGTCGAGATCGAGTTCGAGAACGGCATGACCGTTCTCCAGGTCGCCGAGCTCGCCGGCGAGGAGATTCCGCGCTTCTGCTACCATGAGCGCCTCTCCATCGCCGGCAACTGCCGGATGTGCCTGGTCGAGGTGAAGCCCGGACCTCCCAAGCCCCAGGCCTCCTGCGCCCTTCCCGCCGCCCAGGGCCAGGAGATCATCACCAACTCGCCGATGGTGCAGAAGGCCCGGCAGGGCGTGATGGAGTTCCTGCTGATCAATCACCCCCTGGACTGCCCGATCTGCGACCAGGGCGGGGAGTGCGACCTTCAGGACCAGTCGATGGGCTACGGGCGCGACGCGACGCGCTACCAGGAGAACAAGCGGGCCGTCGAAGAGAAATTCATGGGCCCCCTGATCAAGACCGTGATGACCCGGTGCATCCAGTGCACGAGGTGTGTGCGCTTCATCACCGAAGTCGCGGGCGTCTCCGAGATCGGCCTCATCTCCCGCGGCGAGGATGTGGAGATCACCACCTATCTCGACCAGGCCGTGACGAGCGAGCTTTCGGCCAACATCATCGACCTCTGCCCGGTGGGCGCCCTCACGTCCAAGCCCTACGCCTTCAACGCCCGGTCCTGGGAGCTTCGAAAGACGCCAAGCGTCGATGTGATGGACGCGCTCGGCAGCGCCATCCGCGTCGATTCCAGGGGCCCGGCGGTGCTGCGCGTGCTGCCCAGGACCAAAGAGGCAGTCAACGAAGAGTGGATCTCGGACAAGACCCGCTACGCCTGCGACGGCCTCTCCCGTCAGCGCCTCGACCAGCCGATGATCCGTATCGACGGTCGTTTGCGGTCGGCGACCTGGGGCGAGGCTCTCGCAGCGGTCGCCGAAGCGATCAGCGCCGCGCCGCCGGAGCGGGTCGGTGTTCTCGCCGGCGATCTTCAGGACGCCGAGTCGATGAAGGCGGCCAAGGATCTCTTCGGCGCGCTCCGCGTAAGCAATCTCGACTGTCGCCAGGACGGGTCTTGCCTGGGCGATGGCGCGCGCGAGAACTGGCTCTTCAACTCGACCATCGCCGGCATCGAAAGAGCCGACGCCATCCTGCTCGTCGGGACCAACCCGAGGCTCGAGGCGCCGGTGCTGAACGCCCGCCTACGGAAATCCTGGCTCGCCGGCCGGACGACCATCGGCGTTGTCGGCGAGAACGCCGACCTGACCTACGGCTACGAGCATTTCGGCCATGGGGGCGCGGATCTCGGGAGCTTCGCCCGGCGCGGGGATGCGTTTGCCAAAGCCTTCCGCGGCGCCGAGCGTCCAGCGATGATCATCGGCCAAGGGGCGCTGGCGCGCCGCGACGGATCGGCGGTGCTGGCGGCGGCGGCCGGTGTCGCGGCCGAATTTGGAGTGGTTCGCGACGGCTGGAACGGCTGGAACGTTCTGCACACCGCCGCCGCCCGGGTCGCGGGTCTAGATCTGGGGTTCATCCCTGGTCAGGGCGGCCTGACCGGCGTCCGGATGGTCGAACCAGGAGCGCTCGACCTGCTCTTCCTTCTCGGGGCCGACGAGATCGACCTGTCGCGGACCGACGCCTTTGTCGTCTACCTCGGGACCCACGGCGACGCCGGCGCGAATCGGGCCGACATCGTCCTGCCAGGGGCCGCCTACACCGAAAAAAACGGCCTCTATGTCAACACCGAAGGCCGCGTGCAGCGGGGCGAACGGGCCGTGTTCCCCAAAGGCGAGGCGAAGGAGGATTGGGCGATCCTGCGGGCCCTCTCCGATCACCTGGGCGCGCGCCTGCCCTACGACACCCTCGATGGCCTGCGCGACCGACTCTTCGCCGATCATCCTAGCTTCGGCCGCATCGACTACGCGCCGGGCTCGACGGCGGCCGGACTCGACTTTTCCACGCTGGGCGTGGCCGGCGACATCGACGATGCGCCCCTGACAAGTCCGATCCGCGCCTTCCACCTCACCAATCCGATAGCCCGGGCGAGCGTCACCATGGCCGAGTGCGCGGCTCTGGCGGCTGGCGTGAAACTGGCCGCGGAATAGGCAATGGGCGCGGGAGACTTCTGGGCTTCGCCCTTTGGCTGGACGGTGATCACGGTCGCCCAGATCCTCGCCGTGATGATCTGGCTCCTGGTCTCGCTCGCCTTCCTGCTCCTGGCGGACAGGAAGATCTGGGCAGGCGTCCAGATGCGCAAAGGCCCCAATGTGGTCGGCCCCTTCGGCCTCTTTCAGTCCTTCGCCGATCTGCTGAAATTCTTTTTGAAGGAAGTCGTCATTCCGGACGGCGCCAACAAGGGCGTCTTCCTCCTCGCGCCGCTGGTCACCTTCACCCTCGCCTTCGGCGCCTGGGCGGTCATGCCGCTCGCGCCCGGCTGGGTGGTCGCCGACATCAACGTCGGCGTGCTCTATCTCTTCGCCATTTCCTCCCTCGGCGTCTACGGCATCATCATGGGAGGCTGGGCGTCGAACTCCAAATATCCGTTCCTCGGCAGTCTCAGATCCGCGGCCCAGATGGTCAGCTACGAAGTCTCGATCGGCTTCATCATCATCACCGTGATCCTCCTCTCCGGGTCCCTCAGCCTGCGGACCATCGTCGAGAAGCAGGCCGGAGGGTTCTGGAACTGGAACGTGCTCGGGGGAGGGGGCCTCAGGAACCTGCCGGCGGCCCTGGTGATGATTCCGATGGCGGTGGTGTTCTTCGTGTCCGCCCTGGCGGAGACCAACCGTCCGCCCTTCGATCTCTCGGAGGCCGAGTCGGAACTCGTCGCCGGCTACCAGGTCGAGTACTCCTCGACGCCCTACCTGCTCTTCATGATCGGCGAATACGCCAACATTGTTCTGATGTGCGGCCTCATCACGGTGCTCTTCTTCGGCGGCTGGCAAGCGCCGTTCCCGACCCCGTTCACCGCCGCCTGGAATCCGACCGCGGCAAGCTTCTTCGCCTTCATGTGGTTTTTCCTGAAGGTCATATTCTTCTTCTTCCTGGTCGCGATGGCCAAGGCGATCGTGCCTCGGTATCGGTACGACCAGCTGATGCGGCTCGGCTGGAAGGTGTTCCTGCCGCTCTCGATCCTGGCCGTGGTGCTGATCGGCGGCTGGCGCGAATTCGGGCCGGCCGCATGATGGCCCGGCCGATCCTCGCCCTGATCGGGAGCCTTTGGCTCGCAGGCTGCGCCGGGGATTCCTATACGCTGGGCCAAGGCGACGCCAACTATGACGCCATCGCCGCCGCCACCAAGGAGTGCCAGGCGAAGGGCGGCGAGATCCGCCTCAAGCCCGGCTACGACAACCGCGAGCTTTCGAGCTACGAGTGCCGGATTGGCCAGGCGAGGTGAGGATGTTCCAGCGTATCGGCCAGGCCTTTCGCGGCGCAATCCTCATGGACTTCGCCAGCGCCTTCATCATGGCCATGAAATACATGGCGAGGCCCAAGGCCACCGTCCTCTACCCCAACGAGCGCGGTCCCCAGTCCCCACGCTTTCGCGGCGAACACGCCCTGCGCAGGTATCCCAGCGGCGAGGAGCGTTGCATCGCCTGCAAGCTCTGCGAAGCCATCTGCCCGGCCCAGGCGATCACGATCGAGGCCGAGCCCAGGGAAGACGGCTCGCGCCGCACGACCCGCTACGACATCGACATGGTCAAATGCATCTACTGCGGGCTCTGCCAGGAATCGTGCCCAGTGGACGCGATCGTCCAGGGGCCGAACTTCGAGTTCGCGGTCGAGACCCGCGAGGAGCTCTACTTCGACAAGGAGCGCCTGCTCGCCAACGGCGATCGCTGGGAGCGGGAGATCGCGAAGAATCTGGAACTGGACGCCCCCTATCGCTAAGACGCGCATGACCGGCGGCGGGTCTCCCGACCTTGCCGAACGGGGCGGCCCTGGCGTCATGAAGACGGAGTTCTACTAGTCGCCATGGTCCTGCAGGCCGTCGCCTTCTACCTGCTCGCCGCGTCCACTCTTGGGGCCGGCCTGCTCGTGGTGCTGGCGAAAAACCCGGTCCACTCGGTGCTCTTCCTGATCGCCGCCTTCTTCTCGGCCGCGGGCCTCTTCGTGCTCCTCGGCGCCGAGTTCCTGGCCATGATCCTGGTCGTCGTCTATGTCGGCGCCGTCGCGGTGCTCTTCCTCTTCGTCGTCATGATGCTGGACGTCGATTTCTCGGCCCTGCGCGCCGGCTTCAGCCGATACCTGCCGCTCGGCGGCGCGGTGGCCGGCGTCCTTACCATCGAGATGATCGTGGTGGCGGCCAATGTCGCCAGCGGTGGAGCGGCCGCCCACTCCGGCGGCCCCCCGGCCAGTCCCGTCGGCGCCGTGGCCAACACCGAGGCGATCGGCCGGGTCCTCTACACCCACTACGTCTACCTCTTTCAGGCCTCCGGCCTCGTGCTGCTGGTGGCGATGATCGGCGCGATCGTCCTCACCCTCAAGCACCGGCCGAACGTTCGGCGTCAGAACATCGCCGACCAGGTCGCGCGAACGCCGGCCAGCGGCATGCGCATCGTTCAGATCGCCTCCGGCGAGGGGATCGAGCGGGGATGATCGGACTTTCCCACTACCTCGCGGTAGCCGCGATCCTGTTCACGATAGGGGTCTTCGGAATATTCGTGAACCGCAAGAACGTCATCGTCATCCTGATGTCCATCGAGCTCATCCTGCTGGCCGTGAACATCAACCTGGTCGCCTTCTCGGCCTTCCTCCACGATGTGGTCGGCCAGGTCTTCGCCCTCTTCGTCCTCACCGTCGCCGCGGCCGAAGCGGCTGTCGGGCTGGCCATCTTGGTGACCTTCTTCCGCAACCGCGGCGACATCGCCGTCGACGACGCCTCGGTGATGAGGGGATGAGCCCGGAACTCATCGTCACCCTGATAGTGCTCCTGCCGCTTGCCGGTTCGGTGATCGCCGGCCTGCTGGGCCGCCGGATCGGGGATGTCGCCTCGATGGCCGTGACGACCGCGTTGCTGTTCGTGTGCTGCGCCCTTGGATGGCTCGCGTTCGTTCAGGTCATCTGGGGGTCTTGGCCGCATCAGTTCACCGTGGAACTCGCGCCGTTCATCGACGTCGGCGCCTTCAGATCGACCTGGTCGGTGCGCGTCGACTCCCTGTCGGCGGTGATGCTGGTTGTGGTGACGACGGTCTCGGCCCTCGTGCACCTCTACAGCTGGGGCTACATGGCCGACGATCCCCACCGGCCGCGCTTCTTCGCCTATCTGTCGTTCTTCACCTTCTCAATGCTGGCGCTGGTGACGGCCGCCGACTTCATGCAGCTGTTCTTCGGTTGGGAAGGGGTGGGCCTGGCGAGCTATCTGTTGATCGGCTTCTGGTATGAGAGGCCGAGCGCCAACGCCGCGGCGATCAAGGCCTTCGTCGTCAACCGCATCGGCGATTTCGGCTTCGCGCTCGGGATCGTGACCGTTTTCTGGGCGTTCGGCACGCTGCGCTTCGCGGAGATCTTTCCGCAGGTCGCCGCCCACGCGCATCAGAGCTGGGTCTTTGCCGGCCGGGCGTGGCCGCTGATGGATCTGGCCTGCGTGCTGCTCTTCATCGGCGCGATGGGCAAGTCGGCCCAGTTCCTTCTCCACACCTGGCTGCCGGACGCGATGGAGGGGCCGACACCGGTCTCGGCCCTCATCCATGCCGCAACCATGGTGACCGCCGGGGTCTACATGGTCTGCCTGCTCTCGCCGATGTACGAGTACGCGCCCGTGGCCAAGGCGGTCGTGACCATCGTCGGGGCGATCACCGCCCTCTTCGCGGCGACGGTGGGCCTGGCCCAGAATGACATCAAGCGCGTGGTCGCCTATTCGACCTGCTCGCAACTCGGCTACATGTTCATCGCCGCCGGCGTCGGCGCCTATCAGGGCGCGATGTTCCACCTTTTCACCCACGCCTTCTTCAAGGCCCTGCTCTTCCTCGGCGCCGGCTCGGTCATCAACGCCATGCACCACGAGCAGGACATGCGGAAGATGGGCGGCCTGTGGAAGCTCCTGCCGGTCACCTACGCTGTGATGCTGGTGGGCACCCTCTCGATCACCGGGGTCGGGATTCCGGGACTGGATCTCGGTTTTTCCGGATTCTACTCCAAGGACGGGATCATCGACGCCGCCTGGCTGGCCGGTGGGGGCGCCGCCGGCTTCGGCTTCGCGATCGCGATCATCGCCGCTGGCCTCACCTCGTTCTACTCCTGGCGCCTGATCTTCATGACCTTCCACGGCCATGCCAAATGGCGAGATGGCGCGCCCGCGACAGGTCATGCCGACGAACACGCCAGCGGGGGCCAGACCCAGTCGCATGACGAACCGCTCGCGCACCCGGCGCACGGCGGCGATCACGACGTGGATCCCAAGGAGAGTCCGTTCTCGATGCTCGCGCCGCTGCTGGCGCTGGCGCTGGGAGCGGCGGTCGCCGGCGGCGCGTTCGCCGAATTCTTCACCGGCGCCGGCAGTGCCGCACTCTGGCGCGGCTCGATCCTCAGTCTTCGGCCAAATCTGCTCGAAGGCGCGCTCCCCGCCTGGGTTGTCTGGGCGCCGCTGGTCGTGACCGCCGCCGGCTTCGTCTGCGCCTGGTACGCTTACATCCTCCACGAGGGCATGGGCGCGCGGATCGCCGCGCAGAAGGGTCTGGTGTGGACCTTCCTCTACAACAAGTGGTTCTTCGACGAGCTCTATGACTTCGTCTTCGTGCGCGGCGCGAAGTGGCTGGGCGACCTCTTCTGGAAGGGCGGGGACCAGAAGCTCATCGACGGGTTGGGTCCCGACGGCGTTTCGGCCGTCTCCTACGCCGTGGGGCGGGCCACCGGCCGGCTACAGACGGGATATGTCTACCACTACGCCTTCGTGATTCTCCTGGGCATCGCCGGCCTGCTCTCCTACGCCCTGTGGGCCTTCCGCTAAGCGATGAGCGGCATCCTCTCCCTCGCGACGTTCACCCCGCTGGTCGGCGTCGTCGCCATCCTGGCGCTGAAGCTCTTCGCCAGGGAAGGGGACCCCAGGACCGGCTCGGCGGTGAAATGGATCACCCTGGCGGCGACCCTGGCGACCCTTGGCCTGTCGGTCCTGGCCGTGGCCCGGTTCGATCCCAACCAGGCCGGCTTTCAGCTCACCGAGAACGCCACCTGGTTCGCCGGTCTCCACTATCGGATGGGAGTCGACGGCATCTCGATCCTGTTCGTGCTGCTCACCGCCTTTCTGACGCCTCTGTGCATCGTCGCCAGCTGGCGGTCGATCCAGAACCGGATCATCGAGTACATGATCGCTTTCCTGGTGCTCGAGACGCTGATGGTCGGCGTCTTCTGCGCCCTCGACCTCATCCTCTTCTATCTGTTCTTCGAGGGCCAGCTGATCCCGATGTTCCTCATCATCGGGATCTGGGGCGGCCAGCGCCGGGTCTACGCCGCCTTCAAGTTCTTCCTCTACACCCTCCTGGGCTCGGTCCTGATGCTGGCGGCGATCCTGGCGATGATCGGCATGGCCCATACCTCCAGCATTCCGACGCTGATGACCTACCGCTTCCCGTCGGGGATCCAGACCTGGCTTTGGCTCGCCTTCTTCGCCTCCTTCGCGGTCAAGACGCCGATGTGGCCGGTGCACACCTGGCTTCCCGACGCCCACGTCGAGGCGCCGACGGCCGGCTCGGTGATCCTGGCCGGGATCCTGCTGAAGATGGGCGGCTACGGCTTCATGCGCTTTTCCCTGCCGATGTTCCCCGACGCCAGCAGGGCGTTCACGCCGCTGATCTTCACCCTCTCGGTGATCGCCGTCGTCTACACCTCGCTGGTCGCCTTTCGGCAGACGGACTTCAAGAAGCTGATCGCCTATTCCTCGGTGGCGCACATGGGCTTCGTCACCCTGGGCATCTTCTCGGGCAACCTCCAGGGCGAACAGGGCGCGCTCTTCCTGATGTTGAGCCACGGGCTCATCTCGGCGGCGCTCTTCCTCTGCGTCGGCGTCGTCTACGATCGGATGCACACGCGCGAGATCGCTTTCTACGGCGGCCTGGTGACACCGATGCCCATCTACGCGGCCGTATTCATGCTCTTCACCATGGGCAATGTCGGCCTTCCCGGCACCAGCGGTTTCGTCGGCGAGATCCTGAGCCTGACCGGTGTCTACGGCGCCTCGACCTGGGCCGCGATCATCGCGACCACCGGCCTCATACTCTCGGCGGTCTACGCCCTCACGCTCTATCGACGGGTGGTCTTCGGGACCGTCACCAACCCTGAACTCGGCGGCATAACCGACCTTGGCGAGCGCGAGATGCTGGTGTTCGCGCCGCTCGTGGTCGCGGTGCTGATACTGGGACTGCGGCCAGATCTCGTGTTCAACCTGACAAACGCCTCGGTCGCCCGCCTGGTCGCCGGGTTTCATCCCGCGAGCCTGATGTGACCGGCGCCGCGGGGTTTCCATCCGCCGCCGAAGTGGCCTCGCCGGAGCTGATCCTCGCGGTCGGGACGCTCGTCCTGCTTGCCTGGGGCGCCTTTCAGGGCCGGACCGGAGCGGCGTTTACCCTCGTCTCGATGGCCGTCCTCGCCGCCGCCGGGCTCGCCGCCGCCTTCGGACCGCTGGGTCGGGTCTTTTCGGGCGGCCTCATCGCCGACCAGGGAGCGGTGTTCGCCAAGGTCTTCATCTACGCCGCCAGCGCCGTGGCCATCCCCCTGGGCGAGCGCTGGTTCGCGCGCAAGGGACTGAAGGGTTTCGAATACCCGGTCTTGGTGGTGATCGCCGCCCTTGGCATGGGGATGATGGTTTCGGCCGGCGACCTCATTTCCCTTTTTATCGCCGTCGAGCTCCAGTCGCTCGCCCTCTACATTCTCGCCGCCTACCAGCGCGACGACCCCAAGGCCTCGGAAGCCGGCCTCAAGTACTTCGTGCTGGGGGCCCTCTCGACCGGCCTGCTGCTCTATGGATCCTCGCTGATCTACGGCTTCGCCGGATCCACCCGGTTCGACGCCATCTCCGTGGCGACCCGCGGCGGAGCCGGGACTGGCGTGCTCTTTGGCTTGGTGTTCCTGATCTGCGGGATCGGCTTCAAGGTCTCGGCCGCGCCATTCCACATGTGGACGCCGGACGTCTACGAGGGCGCTCCGACCCCGGTGGTCGGCTTTTTTGCCGGCGCCCCGAAGCTCGCCGGCATGGTCCTGCTCGCCCGCGTGCTCACCGAGGCGTTCGGCGGCGCGGTCGATCAATGGCGGCAGATCCTGGTGGTGATGGCGCTTCTCTCGGTCGGCGTCGGCGCGTTCGCGGGTCTGGCCCAAAAGAATCTCAAGCGGCTCTGGGCCTATTCGTCGATAGCCAATATCGGCTACGCCCTGGTCGGCCTGGCCGCCGGCGGCCAGGCGGGCATCCAATCGATGCTGCTGTTCATGGTTCTGTACACCATCGACGTCACCGGCTTCTTCGCCTGCCTCTCTGCGCTCTCCCGGGAAGGCAGGGCGATGGAGAATTTCGATGATTTCGCAGGCCTCATGTCCCAGCGGCCAGGGCTCGCGGTCGCCATGACGGTCTTCAGCCTCTCGGCGCTGGGCCTGCCGCCGTTCAGCGGCTTCTGGGCGAAGTTCTACGTCTTCAAGGCCGCGATCGGCGCCGGCCTGGCCCCGGTCGCCGTCGCGGCCCTCGTCGGCAGCGTCGTGGCCGCCTTCTACTATCTGAAACTGATCAAGGTGATGTGGCTCGATCCGGCGCCGGGCGCCACCGACGCTCCCTCCAGGGGGGCGACGGCGGTCAGCTACGCGGCCGCGTTCTTCGCCTTTCCGGCGGTCATGGTCCTGCTCATCGGGCTCGATCCCCAGGCCCATACGGCGGCCGCCGCCCTGGCGCTGCGATAGGTGGCGCGCGCGGTGGATTCGAGCGCGAGAATCGAGGTCTTCGATGAACTGGATTCCACCAACGCCGAAGCCAGGCGCCGCGCCGAGGCCGGCGAGGCCGGTCCGCTCTGGATCACCGCCACCCGCCAGATGGCAGGCCGGGGCAGGCAGGGCAGGGCGTGGGAGACCGGCGAGGGCAACCTCGCAGCGACCTTGCTCTTCGCCACCGCGAAGTCGCCGGCCCAGGCCTCGCAGGTCTCCTTCGTCGCGGCGTTGGCGGTCGCCGATCTGGCCAGCGCCTTTGTCCCGCCCGCCCTGGTGGCGCTCAAATGGCCCAACGACACCCTGATCGCCGGATCCAAGGCGGCCGGGATCCTCGTCGAGTCCGGCGCCGCGCGCCGGCCGCACGAGCTATGGGTGGCGGTTGGGATCGGCGTCAATCTCGCCCGCGCGCCAGTCGCCGCCGACCGGCCGGCTACCTCCTTCGCCCTTCACATGCAGGCCCCGCCGCCGGCGCCGAAGGACGCCCTGGTCGTGCTCGTAGGGGCCTTCGATCGCTGGCTCGGCCTCTGGGAGCGGGCGGGGTTTCCCCCGATCGCGGCCGCCTGGACCGAACGCGCCCATGGACTTGGAGAGCCTTGCCTGGCGCGCCTCGCCGCCGAGACCATCGAAGGGGTGGCCGAGGGCCTCGATCCGGACGGCGCGCTTCGGGTCCGGACCGCCGACGGCCAGATCCGACGGATCACCGCCGGCGACGTTTTCTTCTAGAGTGGGGTCTTACCAGGGACAGCCATGCTTCTGGCCATAGAACAGGGCAACACCAACACCCTCTTCGCCGTCCACGACGGCGAACGCTGGATCGCGCAGTGGCGGGCCGCGACCGAGGCCACGCGCACCGCCGACGAACACGCCGTCTGGCTCTCGCAGCTGCTGGCCATGGGCGGACTTTCCCTGACCGCGGTGAGCGCCTGCATCATCTCCAGCGTCGTTCCCCAGTCGATCTTCAACCTGCGCAACCTCTCGCGCCGTTATCTCAAGGTCGAACCCATGATCGTCGGCGAGAATGTCGAACTCGGCATCGCCGTGCGCATCGACAAGCCGTCGGAGGCGGGGGCCGACCGGCTGGTCAACGCCATCGGCGCCCACATCACCTATCCTGGGGCTCTCCTGGTGGTCGATTCCGGGACGGCGACCACCTTCGACATCGTCGCCGTCGATGGCGCCTTCGAGGGCGGGGCCATCGCCCCCGGGATCAATCTGTCGATGCAGGCCCTGCACGCGGCTGCGGCGCGCCTTCCAAGGGTCGCGATCCAGCGGCCCGCCCACGTCATCGGCAAGGACACCGTCGGAGCGATGCAGTCCGGAATCTACTGGGGCTATGTCAGCCTGATCGAGGGCCTGGTGGCGCGCGTCAAGGCCGAATACCCCGAGCCGATGACGGTGATCGGCACCGGCGGGGTCGCCTCCCTCTTCGAGGGCGCGACCCGGGCCATAGATCGGTTCGACCACGACCTCACGATCCTTGGATTGCTCGAGATCTATCGTCGCAATCCGGACTTCGCGCCCCGATGAGCCCGCGACCCCGAGACGAGCTGGTGTTTCTGCCCCTCGGCGGCTCGAACGAGATCGGCATGAACTTCAATCTCTACGGCTATGGGCCACCGCAGGCGCGTCGCTGGATCGTCGTCGACCTCGGGGTCACCTTCGGCGACCAGACGACCCCCGGCGTCGAACTGATCCTGCCCGACCCCGCTTTTATCGAGGAACATGCGGCCGACATCCTCGGCATCGTCCTCACCCACGCTCACGAGGACCACATCGGCGCCGTGGCGTGGCTGTGGCCAAGGCTCCGGGCGCCTCTCTACGCGACGCCGTTCACCGCGTTCCTTCTGCGCGAGAAGCTCAGGGAGGCCGGCCTGCTGGAGGCCGCGCCGATCACCGTGATCCCCCTGAATGGCTCGATCACCCTTGGGCCTTTCGAAATCACCCTGCTCACCCTCACCCATTCGATTCCAGAGCCCAATGGCCTGGCGATCCGCACGCCGCTGGGCGCGGTCCTCCACACCGGCGACTGGAAGATCGATCCTGATCCGCTGATCGGCGCTCCGACCGACGAGGATGCGATCCGCCGCCTGGGAGACGAGGGCATCCTCGCCATGGTCTGCGATTCCACCAACGTCTTCGTCGACGGCGAGGCAGGTTCGGAGGCGGTGGTCCGCGGGACCCTGAAACGTCTGATCGGCGGCTTGAAGGGCAAGATCGCCGCGGCCTGCTTCGCCTCCAACGTCGCGCGGATGTCCAGCATCATCGGCGCCGCCGAGGCCAGCGGCCGCCGGGTATGCCTCGTCGGGCGATCGATGATCAGGATGAGCGAGGCGGCGCGCTCGGTCGGTCTCTTCGCCGGCTTCGCGCCCTTCGTCTCCGACAAGGAGGCCAAGCGCCTGCCCGCCGACAAGGTCCTCTATCTCTGTACCGGCAGCCAGGGCGAGCCTCGCGCGGCCCTCTACCGCGTCGCCGAGGGCGCCCATCCGCACCTCGAGCTGGGCGAGGGCGACGCCTGCATCTTTTCGTCCCGGATCATCCCCGGCAACGAGGTCCCGATCCGCAACCTGCAGAACCGGCTCGCGGACCTGGGCGTGCGCCTCTACACCGAGCGGGACCACCCGGGTATTCACGTGTCCGGCCACCCCTGCCGTGACGAACTCTCGCGGATGTACCACTGGGCGCGGCCGAAAATCGCCGTCCCGACCCACGGCGAGCGACGCCATCTCCTTGAGCACGCGGCTCTCGCCCGCGACCTCCAGGTTCCCCAACAGGTCGCGCCCCGAAACGGCGACATGGTGCGCCTGGCCCCCGGAGAAGCGGCGATCATCGACGAAGTCCCTTCCGGCCGGCTCTACATCGACGCCGGAATGATCACGCAGGAAGACGGCCATGCCTTGAAGGAGCGCCGCCACGCCGCCGCCAACGGCGTCATCACCGTCACGGTCGCCCTCGACGGCCGCGATCGGATCGTCGGCGGGCCCGTGGTCAGGGCGCTTGGACTTCCTGGCAATGGCGACTATCCGCTGGACGAAGCCCTCGACGATCTCGCCCAAGAGGCGCGCGGTGCGCTAGCCGGCCTTTCCCCCGAGCAGCGTTGCGAGGACGGCGCTATCGAGAGCGCCCTGGGGCGGGCCCTGAAGAAGGCGGCCTTCCGGATCTGGGAGCGCCGCCCGGTCGTCGATGCGAGCGTCCTGCGCGTCTGACCGGTCCGGCGGCCGCCTTCCGCGCCCGGCCCATTGGTGGTAGGCCCCTCCCCATGATCGGCAGGCTCAATCACGTCGGGGTGGCGACGCCATCGATCGAGGATTCGTGGAAGCTCTACCGCGATATCCTCGGCGCGACCTCGGTCACGCCGAAGAAAGCCTTGCCTCATCAGGGCGTCTGGGTGTCGTTCGTCGACCTGCCGAACGCCCAGATCGAACTCATCGAGCCGCTCGGAGAGGATTCGCCGATCCGGGCCTTCCTCGCCAGGAATCCCAGGGGCGGCCAGCACCACGTCTGCTTCGAAGTCGCCGACATCATCGCCGCCCGCGACGACATGCGCGCCAAGGGCGCGGCCGTGCTGGGCGACGGCGAGCCGCGGATCGGCGCTCACGGCGTTCCGGTGATCTTCGTCCACCCCAAGGACATGGGCGGGGTCCTCGTCGAGTTGATGGAAACGCCGGCCGAGGCCCACGCCGCCCTATGAACCTCGAAACCTTCATCGCCGCCTATCTGACGATCTGGTGGGTGTGCCTGTTCGCGATTCTGCCTTTGGGCGTGCGCAGCCACGCGGAGGAGGGGATACCGGTTCCAGGGGGCGGCGATCCGGCCTCGCCGGTCAATCCTAACCTCGCGCGCAAGTTCTTCACCACCACCTGGGTCGCGGCGATCGTCGAAGCGCTTCTCTGGCTCACCCTCCACTTCCATCTGGTGAGCTTGCCGAGCCTCTGAAGGCGAGGCTATTTCGGCTGCCTGTCTTGAGTCCAAGAGAACGCGAAATCCGACCATGCGTCTGTCGCGCTATTTTCTGCCGGTCCTCAAGCAGACGCCGGCCGAGGCTCAGATCGCCTCCCACCGGCTGATGCTGCGCGCCGGCATGCTGCGCCAGGAGGCCGCCGGCATCTACGCCTGGCTACCCCTCGGCCATCGAGTCCTCAGGAAGATCGAACAGATAGTCCGCGAAGAGATGGACCGCGCCGGCGCTATCGAGCTGCTGATGCCGACCCTGCAGCTCGCCGATCTCTGGCGCGAGAGCGGGCGCTATGACGCCTACGGGGCCGAGATGCTGCGCATCACCGATCGGCACGAGCGGGAGCTTCTGTACGGCCCCACCAACGAGGAGATGATCACCGAGATCTTCCGCGCCTACGTCCACTCCTACAAGGAGTTGCCGAAGATCCTCTACCACACCCAGTGGAAGTTCCGGGACGAGCTGAGGCCGCGGTTCGGCGTCATGCGCGGGCGCGAATTCCTGATGAAGGACGCCTATTCCTTCGACCTCGACGAGGAGAGCGCCAGGGTTTCCTACAACCGGATGTTCGTCGCCTACCTGCGCGCCTTCGCCCGCATGGGCCTGAAGGCCATTCCGATGAAGGCCGAGAGCGGGCCGATCGGCGGCGAGCTCAGCCACGAGTTCATTGTCCTGGCCGGCACGGGCGAATCCGCCGTCTACCTGGACCGTCGCCTCCTCGATTTGGAGCCACCGGGAGCGACGGCTGACGCGGATGGCGATCTGGAGGCGGTGGTCAGGACGTGGACAAGCCTCTACGCGGCGACCGAGGATGTCCACGACGCCGCGCGTTACGAAACCCAGACCGCGCCGGCCGACCGCATGACGGCGCGGGGCATCGAGGTCGGCCAGACCTTCTTCTTCGGCGACAAGTATTCGGTCCCCATGAAGGCGACCGTCACCGGCCCCGATGGGACAGAGCGGGCGGTGCAGATGGGCAGCTACGGCATCGGCGTTTCGCGCCTAGTCGGCGCGATCATCGAAGCCAGCCATGACGAGGAGGGCATCGTCTGGCCCGAACCCGTCGCGCCCTTCGGCGTCGGCATCGTCAACCTGCGTCCGGGAGACCCGGCGGTCGATGACGCCTGCGAGCGCGCCTACCAGGCTCTTACCCACGCCGGCCGCGAGCCGCTGCTCGACGATACCGACGAGCGACCCGGAGGGAAGTTCGCCACCATGGACCTCATCGGCCTTCCCTGGCAGCTGATCATCGGCCCCCGGGGCCTTTCCCAAGGCGTCGTCGAGCTCAAGCGCCGCGGCGGCGGCGAACGCGAGACCCTCGCCCTCGAGGCCGCCCTCCAACGTCTTGCGCCTCCCGCGGCATGATCCCATGAACCCGGCCCCGCCGTTCAGCGCCTGGGAGCGGCGGATCGCGATCCGCTACCTGTTGGCCAAGCGCAGCCAGGGCGGCGTCGCCCTGATCTCGGTCATCTCCTTCATCGCCATTGTCCTGGCGGTGGCGGCGCTCGTCATCACCATGTCGATCATGAATGGGTTCCGACTCGAACTCACCTCCAAGATCCTCGGCTTCAACGGCCACGCCTACGTCGTCGTCGGCGCAATGGGGCCTTCGGAGCTGGACACCGTGGTCCGCCGGCTCCGCGCCGTTCCGGGCGTCATCGAGGCTCAGCCGGTGGTCGAGTCTCAGGCCCTGGTCCAGGGTCCGCAGGGCGCCGCCGGCGCTGTGGTCAGGGGGGTGCGGCCCGCGGACCTTGCCGCGACCCCGATCATCACCCGCAACATCACCGCCGGCCGCCTCGCCGGTTTCGGCGCCGGGGATGACGGCGGCGACGAGGTTCTGGTTGGCCAGGAACTCGCCAGGACCCTCGGCCTGCAGCCGGGCGACCCGATCTCGATCATTTCGCCCTCGGCCGAAGCCACCGTGCTCGGCCAGATGCCGGTCCGCAAATCCTACGACATCGCCGGCCTCTTTCAGGTGGGCATGAGCGAATACGATCGGGCCTTCATCTACATGCCGCTCGCCCAGGCGCAGCTCTTGTTCGGCCGCGGGCAGTCGGTGGACTTCATCGAGATCAAGCTTGCCGATCCCGACAAGGCGCCGGCCATGAAGCCGGCGCTCGCCGCCGCCGCCGGTCCTGGCGCGGTCGTCAGCGACTGGACCGAAAAGAACAAGGACTACTTCAACGCCCTCAATGTCGAGCGCAACGTCATGCGGATGATTCTGATGATCCTCGTGGCCATCGCCGCGATGAACATCATCTCCGGCCTCATCATGCTGGTGAAGAACAAGGGCCGCGACATCGCGATCCTGCGGACCATGGGCGCGGGCCAGGGAGCGATCCTGCGCATCTTCTTCATGGCCGGAGCGGTCATCGGCGCGCTGGGCACAGCCGTCGGCGTGCTCCTGGGCGTCCTCTTCTGCGTGAACATCGAGACCATTCAGTCCTTCGTCGAATGGGTGACGGGAACGGCCGTCTTCAGCCCGGACGTCTATTTCCTCGCCCACGTCCCGGCGCGGATCGACTGGGGCGAGGTCGTGCTGGTGTCGCTCTGGACGCTGGCCGCGTCGTTCCTGGCGACGTTGCCGCCGGCTTGGGGCGCCTCCCGGCTCGATCCGGTCGAGGCGCTCCGCTATGAGTGAGCCGGTCCTGGCCCTTTCGGGGGTCTCGCGCACCTACGTTACCGGCGGCCGCGCGCTCGAGGTGCTGACCGGCGTCGATCTCGAGGTTTTCGCCGGCGAGGTCGTGGGTCTGGTTGGCCCCTCGGGCTCGGGCAAGTCGTCGCTGCTCCACGCCGCCGGACTGCTCGAGCACCCCACGGCGGGGCGCGTCTTCGTCGAGGGCAAGGACTGCGCGGCGCTCGACGACGCCGCCCGCAGCCGCATTCGCCTGCGCTCGATCGGCTTTGTCTATCAGTTCCACCATCTGCTTCCCGAGCTCAGCGCCGAGGACAACGTCGCCTTGCCGGCGATGATCGCCGGCGTGACACGGGGAGAGGCGCGGGAGCGGGCCCGATGGCTTCTTCGCCGGCTAGGGCTTTCCGACAGGATCGGTCATCAGCCGGCGCAGCTTTCCGGCGGCGAGCAGCAGCGGGTGGCCGTCGCCCGGGCGCTGGCCAACGGGCCGCGACTGCTGCTGGCCGACGAGCCTACCGGCAACCTCGACCCGGCAACCTCGGCGGCGGTGTTCCAGAATATCGAGGACCTGGTGCGCGCGACCGGCGTCGCGGCCCTCATCGCCACCCACAATCTCGAACTGGCCGGCAGGATGGACCGCGTCCTCGCCCTCGAAGCTGGAAAGCTCGTCGCGCGAGGCTAGCGGCGGTCTTCTACTTCACGATCAGCGACGAGCGCGCAAGGAACTGGTCGGTGAGATTGGTGAACCCGGTGGCGATGTCGGAAGCGTTCACCGCCTGGAAGTAGTAGCCCTGGGAGGCGCAGGCCTGGAGCGCCGCGCTCACGGTGCTGGCGGTGTTGGCGCCGCCCGGATAGATGACATGCCGGACCGTGTCCTCATAGGGCGCGACGTTCGGATCCTGGCCGGTCAGTGGGACGTAGGGCGTTTCCAGCACCGCCAGGATGATGCCGTTGTTCTTCATCTGGGTGCAGAGCGCGGTGTCGATAGGGGACGCGTAACCGCCATAGCAGGTGTTCCAGGACCACGCCGGATCCATCGCCCAGTAGCTGCAGTTCCAGTTGTTGTTCCGGTCCGACTGCAGGCCGTCGGTGACCAGGATCACGAACTTCAGCGGCGAGGCGGTCGACGTCCCGGTCCCGTTTGTCCCCACCTGGGTGACGAGGGAGGTCATGGCGTTGTCGAGATAGGTGTCGAGGCCCGGCGCGACCTGACCAACGGCGGTGAGGGCCGCGGGGAAGGTCGAGATGTTCGTCGCCCCGTACTGATGCAGGGTGGTGTCGAACGACATGACGTTGAAAAGGTAGGTGTTGGTTCGGTTCTGGCTGTTGTTGGTGGCTTCGGTCTGGACGTGGTTCACCAGCTGCTGGGCGGCGGCGATCATGACGTCGAACCTGGTCGTGGCCGGCTGGCCGGTGGTGGTGTTGGTGGCAAGATTGGCGTTGGTGAGGCCCACGGCGATGTCGGCCGCCGTCGTCGAACCGCCTTCATCGTGGCAGGCGAAGGCGCAGGGTGGATTGTCGCCGCCCGTATAGGGGGCTGGATCGCCCGGCTTGACCTGGTTCCAGTTGGCAAGGACCCAGGTGCTGATCCCGGCCACATCTCCCGGCGTCGCCCCGACGATCATCGAGGCGGAACTGTCCATGACGATGTTGAGCTGCACGGTGGTCCCGAAGGCGATGTTGGTGACCGAGTCGGAGGCCACGGTCTGGGTGGTGCCGCCAACGCAGAAGGCCGGGACCAGGCTGGCGAACATGCAGGTGGCCGGCGCCGACGTAGCCAGGAACACCGTCCCCATCTGCATCGGTCCGGTGCTGGCGGTGCAATCGTTCTGGATCGGGGCGCAAACATGGAACTCGGTGATCGTCGGCGTCGAGCTCTGGAAGTTGGCGATAAGGGAGCTGGCCGCGACCGCTTGGAGCTGCGCCTCGGTCATGTTGGGGTTCTGCGCCGCCGCTATGCTGGCGGCGAGCGACGCCTCGTCGCTGGCGTCCTGAAGCGACGTGCGGGCGTTGACCGCGAAAGAGGCGTCGATCCCGCCGGCGATCAGGATCGCGAGCACCGGCAGCAGCAGCGAGAAGATGATCGCCACCTGTCCGCCGCGTGCGGCGCCGAAGCGCCCGATCAGGCCGGAATAATTGGCGGCAGATATCTTCCGCCGGT
>Ga0302325_10004857_pt1 | contig 30963 bp, 26 predicted proteins | sample Palsa_T0_2_FD_201948 | JGI IMG/M metagenome (GOLD analysis project Ga0302325, IMG submission 201948) | Peat permafrost microbial communities from Stordalen Mire near Abisko, Sweden - Palsa_T0_2 | ecosystem: Environmental > Terrestrial > Soil > Palsa > Peat permafrost | place: Sweden: Abisko... | reverse complement strand
ATATTCATATCCCGTGGCCGGGACCCGTTTGGATGCGCTAATCGCGGCGGAATAGAAGAGAAGCTGCGAGAGGAAGGCCGGTCCGTCCGTTGCGGAAGTGGCTCCAAGCGAGCCCTGCAGCACGTCGAGAGCTGGGATTTCAAGGGCGGGTGGGTCCGCCGGAAGATCGAGAACCGGCACTCCCTCGTAATAACGAAACGGATCGGGCATGTTCGCCCAGTCGAGAGCACGCCGCGCTCGTTGCAGCGATTCAACGCTATGTTTGGTCATTTCGTGATAAACGCGCCACGTCATCGCTGGTGGAAGGGTTCCGCGGTAATGGATGCTAGAGCCGTTCTCCAATAAGTATGTAGCATTTTGAATGTCGAGGTGGCTTCGCTCTACAGCAATTCAGTAGGTAAGACCCTCGAAGGCGCGAATCAACGGGTGAGCAATTCTGCTCAGATGCTTCGCAGGCAAGCTGCTAAAGCTGGTAAAGGGACTACGCGGTCCTCCGAGGTGCGCACTGCTGTGCGATTAGTACCACGAGAGCCATTAACTTAAAGACGGGAGCAGCATTGCCATGTCAACTATTATCGCGGAATCTCAAGAACTTGATATTTCCTTAGAATCCGAACATACCCAGAGCAAAGAGAACGAATTTAACTGGGTGTTTTTCGTTGTGATCGCGACTTTTCATTTGGGAGCGATTGCAGCGCTGTTTTGCTTCCATTGGTCTTCACTCGCCATCTTTGTTGCGATGTGGATTTTGAGCCAGAATGTGGGCGTTGCGGTGAGCTATCATCGCCAACTGACTCATCGCGGGTTCACAACACCCAAGTGGCTGGAGTACGTGATGGCGATCTGTGGCGCTTTGGCACTGCAAGGGAGTCCGACCTACTGGGTCGCCGTGCATCGCATGCACCACAAGTACACCGACAAGCCGGGCGATCCGCACACGCCTCGCGATGGCAAGTGGTGGTCGCACATGGGCTGGATCATGCGAGGCGCCCTGCACAATGAAACCGCCATGATCTCGCGATACGCGCCGGATCTTCAGCGGGACCGCTTCTACCGGTGGCTGACAATCTGGCACTGGCTGCCCATCACGCTCACTGGCATCGTGCTGCTGGGATGCGGCACCGCCTTCGGCGGATGGAGGCTGGGCGTATCGTGGGTGCTCTGGGGCGTGCTCCTGCGGGTTGCGATCGGTTTCCACGTCACATGGTTAGTCAATTCGGCGACCCACTTATGGGGTTCGCGCCGCTTCAATACCCAGGACGATTCGACAAATAACTGGTGGGTGGCCTTGTTGACGGGTGGCGAGGGCTGGCATAACAATCACCATGCATATCCCGTATCTGCCACACATGGCATGTTGTGGTGGGAAGTGGATTTCAACTACTGGATCATCCGCACGCTGGCGATGGTCGGCCTGGCGAAAGACGTTAAATTGATGGGTTCAAAGACTGCTCGTAACGCCAAACCGGCGAGCCAGCGGGTCTCTGCCGAGCCGTGGTCGATTCCGGTTCCCATTCCCGTTCCCGTTCCCGTGAAGCCATCAAGGACTTAGCGCATCGCCCCAGTAATGGGGCACTCGACGGCAATCCAGATTCTCCCGTTCCGCTCAACGGTAACGGTGAGCAGTTATGACCAGTATTTGCGCGCCTTGCCGCTGATGATGGTCTGCGTGTATGGCCCTCCCCCAAAGAGAAGCCCTCCCCCATCAACGCTCTTGCGATAGCAGGAAACCTCGCATAGGAGAACGCAATGTTCTATCAATTCACCAATACGCAGCTGATGGTAGCTGCGGTCGTGGTCGTCGTCGCTGTCGTCATCGCCGTTGCCGGTTATCTAACCTACCGTAGAAGCAGAACTCGGGCTTTTCGCACGCGTTTCGGGCCAGAGTACGACCGCGCTGTGATGACCCACGGATCCTCGCGCAAGGCCGAGGCAAAACTGGCCGATCGTGAAACTCATGTGAAGACGCTTGAATTGCGCGATCTCGGCGCAACCGAGCGGGAGCGCTTTGTCGCCGATTGGCAGGTAGTGCAGGCCCGCTTCGTCGATCATCCCAAGATTGCAGTGAATGAAGCCGACGAGCTCATCTCTTCGCTTCTTGTTGCACGCGGCTACCCCAAAGGAAGTTTCGATCAGCGCGCCGCGGATATATCCGTCAGCTACCCGCGTGTGATGGAAGACTACCGCCTGGCAAACGGCATCGCGGTACGTCCGGGGCGAGCCGATGCCAGCACTGAAGAACTTCGCACTGCCATGATTCAATACCGGACCATCTTCGACGAGCTTGTCCAGGTTCAAAAGCCACCAGCCAAAAGAACGGCGGCGTAGGGGCGATGGACTTTTCAGAGGCAAGCTAGGGATTTGGAAGGATGGCGGGTTTCCGTGCGTTGTGGCCTGGCAATTGGTCGAGCAGGACCACATTGAGCAGCGACTTATGCACCTGGATTCGGCCGTTGTAACTTATAAAGCCCAGCTTGCGGAAGCGATTCATAAAGAAGCTGACTCGGGAACGGGTAGTGCCGATCATATCCGCGAGTGTTTCCTGAGTAATAGGCGGGATGAAGGTTTCCGGTTCACCGGGCTGGCCGAATTCCGCCATCAAGAGAAGAATCCGCGCGAGTCGCTTCTCGCTGGAGTTAAAGAGCTGATCGACAAGGTCGGCCTGGGACCGCATGCTGCGGGTGAGCAGGAACTTGAGGAATATGTCGGCGAATGCAGGCTCGTCATGCATGACGCGAATCATTTCGCTTCTGCTGATCTTGAGCGCAGTGCACGTGTTCAGGGCAGTGGCAGTCGACATATGCAAGCCAACGATCGCAGCGAGGGATTCTTCTCCAACAAAGTCGGTGGCAGATAGGAGGGTGATGGTGGCTTCTTTGCCGTTCTGCGAAACGACGGTGATCGCTGCACGACCTTTCTGCAAAAAAAACACAGAGTCAGCCGTGTCTCCCTGACAAAAGAATGTCTGCTTTGGCTTTAGTTCGACAATAGTCCGGCCGAGTCCAGCGTTTGCAAGAAAGGCATCGGCATCGAAGGAAGTGCTATGGATTTCCATCAAGATGCTACCTCGTTGCAGGCCGTGCGCTCGGGTTGACTAATCGTGACAAGGCAGCAGTCCTTAAGATGTGAGGTTAGGTGATTGGGAAATCAAACGAACGAATCAAGGACTGCAAGAGAGAGCGCCTGCTGAAGACGAGCGCTCTTCGTCGTAAATTCGTGTCAGTAATGCAGCCCCGATCACTCTTGGAGGAGGCGCCGCAAATATTGCGAACTTCCCCAGAACAACCGTAACTACGATCAATCTCTGTCAACCATCGCTTGGATTTAAAGCGGCTGTCTGCTCAATTCTGCTCACGATTTAGTCATGGACGCCGATTGAGCAGAAGATTGCGTCGCCTGGTCGATTCAATGGCCTCGATTGCGATGCCGTGCAGATTTGACCATCTTCGGAGGTCTCGATTCTGTCAATATCGCCAAGAGTATAGATAGAGCGGTCCTCCAGTTCTCAATGGAGTTTTGTTTGCTCGCATACCTTAAGGCAGCCTCCCTTGATTGAAAGAGACAATCAGAGGTAGTGCTTTCCTTTTACAGCATTCGGAGAGTCCGTCTAAAGTCCAGCACGCGATTGACCGCGCCAGTCTTATCTCTGAGAGGCGATGCCGATCTCAGGAGGGCAGTTGAAATCATCTATCAGTATTTCAGAGCAGCAGTCGACGCACGTCTACCAGGGCACTCTTGGCAAGAGGGTCCAGTGGTCGATGGCACTGCTGTTGGCCACGGTGGCATTGGCAACTCTTCCAGTGCAGGCGAGAGCGCAAGCCCTCTCTTCTTTGGGAGACTCCTCGGACAGTGTTGGAAGCACGACCTCAGGGCAGCTGGACGTGACTTATGTCCGGCCGACGCAAGCAACCAAGGCGAGAAACTATGCGTTCGATACATTCGGGCCGTATCCAATCGTGGGCTCTGCGTTTGCTGCCGGAATCAATCAGTTCACCAATTCACCACCGGAGTGGAACCAGGGGGTTGAGGGTTATAGCAAGCGATTTGGGTCCGACTTTGGAATTGCGGCTGTCACCACTACGACGCGTTATGGTTTGGCGCAAGCATTCAGAGAAGATACTTTGTACTACCGCTGCGAATGCAGTGGATTTTTTCCTCGTCTGCGCCACGCGGCGCTTTCCACTTTGACGGGACGCCAAGGCGAAGATGGCCATCGCGTCTTCTCCATCCCTGCGCTCGTGGCTCCTTATGCGGCCACAATGACCGCTGTTTACGGCTGGTATCCAAACCGCTACCGACCCAAGGATGCGTTTCGAATGGGCAATTACACGATGCTTTGGTATATGGGCTCGAACGTTGGCCTGGAGTTCCTCTATAGCGGGCCGCACTCGTTGCTTTCCCGTATGCACCTGAATAATGCGCACGGCTCACCCGCTCCTGGCCCAAATCATTGAGCGACAGCGGATCTACTGCAACTGTGGACATAAGCCGTCCAATCCCAGAGCCGCGGGTCCCAGAGCTGCAGGCCATGGGCGTACCCGCTGTCGCCGATTTCGCAGCGGGATTGTTCGCTGGTTTCTTCGAGTGGTTCGGCAGCCTGGGCGTTTTTTCCTGGCAAGTTCTCAAGGCAGCGGTTACGCCGCCGTATGAATGGCGCGAGCTGATTCGGCAGCTGGATGAAGTTGGATCCAAATCTTTTCCGCTGGTGGCATTGGCTGGAGCTGCGATCGGCGTGGTTATCTCGCTGGAAGCCCGTTACAGCCTAAGTCGATTCGGCGCCAAGTCGATGTTCCCCGCTACTCTCGTGTACTCCGTGATTCAGGTGATGGGCCCGGTGATTACCGGCCTGGTAGTGAGCGGCCGCGTAGGAGCTGGTATTGGCGCCGAGCTTGCGTCGATGAAAGTGACCGAGCAGATCGACGCCATTGAGGCGTCCGCGATCAACCCATACCGGTTCCTGGCTGCGACACGAATCCTGGCGTGCATTCTAATGTTGCCGCTGCTGACCATTGCCGCCGACGCATGCGGCTTGTTGACTGGTTGGTTTGCGCAAGCAATGGTGGAGCCGCTGTCATTTCGGCAATTCATCGAAAGCGGTTTCCATGGCGCCACATTCAACTCGTTTCTTCCCCAGACTTTCAAGACCGCCGTTTACGGTCTGATCATCGGGCTCATTTCCTGCTTTCAGGGAATGCGGACAAGCGGGGGAGCCGCGGGTGTGGGTCGCGCCGCCACCAACTCGGTGGTACTCGCCTCGCTCTTCCTTATCCTGGCCGATGTTGTGCTGGTGAAATTCATTCTCGTCGTCTTTCCTTAACTTCGCTTGAACAGCTGGTGAAACCAACATGGCCACGGCCTATGACAATGCGGTGAAGCAAGGGGTCGCCAAGGATGACGGCGCTGCGCCTGCCGTCGCTGTAGGCGATGTGCGGAAGGCCTTCGACGGTCACACCGTTCTCAATGGAGTCAGTTTGAGTGTGCGTCGTGGAGAGACCCTCGCCGTGCTTGGACGCAGCGGCACTGGAAAGAGCGTGTTGCTGAGGCTCATCATCGGCCTTGAGAGGCCTGATTCGGGTTCGATTTGCATTCAAGGTCAGGACATCGCGGGCCTTCCCCTCGACCAGTTGGGAGAAATCCGAAAGAAGATGGGTTTCTCGTTTCAGCATGCAGCGCTCTACGATTCGCTCACCGTCGGAGAGAATGTTGCGTTTCCTTTGCGACACCATCGGGGCGAGATGTCGAAGTCTGATCGAGACGAGTGCGTGAACGAGTTGTTGGCTGAAGTGGGGATGGCGGGCAACCTGAAGAAGATGCCTGCCGATATTTCGGGCGGGATGCAGAAGCGCGTGGGCCTGGCGCGGGCATTGGCGCTGAAGCCTGAGATTCTGCTGCTGGATGAACCGACAGCGGGACTTGACCCCATCAGTTCGGGGGAGATCGACGAATTGATTCTCAAACTCCAACGAGAGCGGCAGATGGCATCCGTTGTTGTGACTCACAATTTGCACAGTGCGAGAACGATTGCGAACCGGCTGGCCATCTTGAATCAAGGCGATGTAGTGATCCAGGGGACCTATGAAGACCTTCAGCAAAGCGACATCGAGTTCGTGAAGGAATTCTTAAAGTTATCGTAGGGGAGATATATGTCAAGATTGGCGCGGTTAGGTGCTTTTATCGTGGTGACGCTGGCAGTGCTGGCTTGCGGAGTTTTCATTATCGGAAGCAAGGAGTATCTATTCCGCTCCACCTACAAGCTAAGGGCGCAGTTCCAAAATGTGGTGGGCCTCGCTGAAGGCGCTGATGTACAGGTCGGCGGCGTGCACAGCGGCACAGTGACCGCCATCGAGTTGCCGAGGAAGCCGGGCGACGAGGTCACAGTGGTGATGGAACTCGATAGGACCACGCATGAAATCATCAAGCGGGACTCAATGGCTTCAATCGAAACCGAGGGCTTGTTGGGCAACCAGTTCCTGGCCATTTCATTTGGATCTGCAGGTGAGCCCGAGGTACGAGACGGCGAAACAATCCAGAGTGAGCCCCCGCTCCAGATGGGGGATATGCTCAGGAAGGCCAACGGAATTCTGGATAGCAGCCAGCAGGCCGTCCAAAATGTAACGATGGCGACCGCGCACCTGAATTCAGTAAGCACCAAGATCGATTCGGGGCAGGGAACCGTGGGAGCACTGGTCAACGACAAGCAACTGTACAGCGATCTTGAGCAGACGACCACCACCCTTCATGCGACGATGCTTCAGGCGCAGGTCGGCGTGACGGACTTCCAGGAAAACATGGAGGCGCTGAAGCATAACTTTCTCTTGAGCGGATATTTCAAGAAGCGAGGGTATGAGGATTCTGCCGATCTGGGAGCGAATGCGATTGGCGGGCTTCCGGAGGGCGCTCCCGTAAAGACATTTACCTTTACAGTGAAGCAGCTCTTCGATAGCCGTGATTCGGCCAAACTGAAGAATCAGAAATCCCTCAAGGCTGTCGGTGACTTCCTGGCACAAAATCAATTCGGAGTGGCGGTCGTTATCGCCTCCACAGGCATGGAAGGCGATACTCAGAAGGATGCGGTACTCACCGAAGCCAGGGCAATGGTGATACGCGACTACCTGGCCGGGAATTTCGGATTTGATAACTCCCTGCTGAAGACACTTGGGATGGGGAAGCAGGCAGATGCGAGCGGGGATGCAGACTGGGGCTCGATACAGATTCTTGTTTTCGCGACAGGAACAGAGATACCAGCCGACAAACCGACGCCGACCGACAAACCGCTTCCAGCCGCGAGTGCTCCGGTAGCTAATGCCGACAGGGCGGCTCCGGTTGCCGCCGCGACACCTCAAAAGCAGTAGCGTCTGGCGCAAGGCCACGATCACCAGATCAGAAGCAGTTCACGGGCAAGCTATCATCAGGATTGTGATCCAAATTCGGTGGCCATGAGGAAAGGCCACCGCCAAGAAGGAGAGCGCCTGATGCGCACCTCTCAATCCGATGCTCTTGTGGTCTATGGCGTGACCGGCGACCTGGCACACAAGATGATCTTCCCCGCACTTTATGCGATGGTGAAACGCGGGACCCTCAACGTTCCGGTTATCGGGGTCGCGTTTCCTAAGTGGAGCCTGGAGCGCCTGCAAAGACGGGTGACCCACAGCATCAAGCAATCGGGTGGGATCGATAATAAGCGGGCTTTCCAGCATCTTTTATCCCTGCTCAAATATGTAAGTGGCGACTATAACGACAGCAAGACATTCGCGGCGATCAAGGAAGCATTAGGAAGAGCGCGCCGCCCAGCGCACTACCTCGCCATTCCGCCTTCGCTTTTCGAGACAGTCATCAAAGGACTGGGCGCCTCAAAGTTAGCCGAGAATGCGCGGGTGATTGTCGAGAAACCGTTTGGGCGCGACCTCGCGTCTGCTCGCGAGCTCAACCGCGCGGCACGGGCGGTTTTTCCCGAAGACTCGATATTCCGTATCGATCACTTCCTGGGGAAGGAAGCGATCATGAACATTCTTTACTTTCGCTTCGCCAATTCATTTCTGGAACCAATCTGGAATCGTAATTACGTGGCCAGCGTGCAGATCACCTTGTCCGAGAGCTTCGGGGTGGGAACGCGCGGCGCGTTTTATGAATCTGCGGGATGCTTGCGAGATGTTATCCAGAACCATCTTTTTCAGATCGTCGCTCTGCTGGCCATGGAACCGCCTGCCGGACGGAACTTTGGAGCCGTGCAAACGGAGAAGGCGACGATCTTCAAGGCAATGCGTCCTTTGAAAGCGGACGACATGGTGCGCGGACAATATGCGGGTTATCGGCAGGAGAAGGACGTAGCGCAGAAATCCGATGTCGAGACGTATTGCGCATTGCGACTATTCATCGACTCATGGCGTTGGGATGGTGTGCCATGGTATCTGCGTTCGGGCAAATATTTGCCCAATACGGCGACGGAGGTTCTTGTGGAGTTGAAGCCGCCGCCGCAGCGGCTTTTTGCCGATGCAGCGACAGCCACAGGCCAAGGAAACTATCTTCGATTTCGACTCTCTCCTAATGCGGCTATTGCGCTCGCCGCTCGCGTCAAGCTCGCGGGTCAGGAGTATATCGGAGAGCAGCGGGAACTCTTTCTCCTGGAAGAACTGGCGGGAGAGGAGACGCCTTACGAGCGCCTTTTGTGCGACGCCATGAAGGGCGACGGGGGGCTCTTTACTCGCGAGGATGCGGTGGAAGCTGCATGGGTGGCCGTGAATGAGGTTCTCAAGCACCATCACAGGGTACGCACCTATAAACGCGGTACATGGGGCCCGAAACAGGCTGATGCGCTGATCGCTGCGGACGGGGGCTGGCATAATCCAAGCGACGTGGCCTTATCCTAATAAGCTGCGCGCAAGGTGCTCCATCGAATAAAGCTGGGTGATTCTTTGTTTGCCGGTCGTCGAACGACGGTCACGCGGTCGAGACGTCATCGGGAGATCAGGACCCGCACGCGCTCGAACTTATTAGCCTAATGTTTCTCGATATAGCTTATCGCCGCCGATGTGAGCATTCTAGCTCAGCCATCTCCCTCATTGCCTTGAAAGACTACGTTTGAAGAAGAGTAAGTCTTCTCCCGTTCTTAGGCCCCCATGGCCGAGTAAGTCGATTTGTTCAGCCGTCCAGACTGTGGTGCATCGACGATGCCTTGGGCGCAGATCTAAGTCGGGGAAATGATTGGAGAACACGACATGCCGCTTACAAACGTGGTCCTCACACTCGTCGCAGTAGGGCTAGTGTTGTGGCTTGTGAACCGGTTTATTCCGATGCAAGGGCAAATCAAATCGATTTTGAATGGCGTGGTGGTCATCGTTTTGGTTTTATGGATCGGGAATCTCTATGGGTTGTTTGACCACCTCCGGCAGTTTCACGTCGGGCGTTAACCTAACGCAACATCGAAATCTAGATAACTTGTGCCGCCAACCTAAATACAGCAACGCAATTCGGCAGCCTTCTGCCCGCAGGAGATATCTTGAAATACTCGTTTATTCTAATTATCGGAAGTGCCTTAAGCTTGGGCGCGTTTGCTCAATTTATCCCGCAACAAACGGTAGTCCTTGTACCTGTTGGTTCAACACCTGTCTTTGTTGAAAACGAGGTTAGCCGCACGGTTCAAGCGGTCGACTATCAGCATCGCACTGGAGCCAGCAGCGTGGATTTCGCCGGCACGGCATTGTTGCCATTAGCTGATGGACATGCCAAAGTGCGAAGCAAGCGCGGCACGATGGAAGTGGAGGCGGAATTTGGGAACCTGCAGAGTCCGACGATCTTCGGCACCGAATATCTCACCTATGTTCTATGGGCGATTTCGCCTGATGGCCGCCCGGCAAACCTGGGCGAAGTGCTGGTAGGGGGAAACGATCGGAGCAAGCTGAAGGCTTCGCGCTGATCGTCACCGCGGAACCATATTTTGCGGTTCATCAGCCCAGCAACGTCGTTGTACTCGAAAATGTTATTCGCGCGGACACCAGGGGAACCACCGAAGCCGTGGACGCAAAATATGAACTCATGGAGCGCGGCGGCTATATTCCTACGGGCTATAAGTTCGATCCTGTAGTTCTGGATGCCAGGTTGCCGCTGGAATTCCTAGAGGCAAGGAATGCCGTACGGATCGCCAAATCCGAAGGCGCGGACACGTATGCGGTGGAGAGTTATCAGCACGCGGTCCAATTGATGACCGCTGCGGACGGGTAAGCGACTCAAAATCAGGTCGAAAAGAAGCAGCTGATTGCGACATCGCGCGAGACCGTTCAGACGGCGGAAGATGCGCGCACGATCGCGATCAAGAAGATCGAAGATGCGCGCAGTGCAGACGAACGCCAGGCATCCACCGACGCACAGGCGAGATCGCAAGCCCAGGCCGACAGCGCCAACCTACAAAAGGACCAAGCGCAATCCGCTGAGGCGCGAGCCCAGGCTGATGCTGCCGCATCCCAGGCGATTGCCGAGCAGGCGCAGCAGGGCCAGCACCAGGCAGATAGCGAAAAGGCCGTCCTTCGTGCGCTGTTATCCGAGCAGTTGAACAAGATCCTTGAAACGCGGGATAGCGCGCGTGGTCTCATTGTGAGCATGTCCGATGTTTTATTTGATACCGGGATGTATTCATTGAAGCCGGGCGCACGCGAGAAGCTGGCAAAGGTAGCCGGCATATTGATCGCCTACCCAAGCCTGGATATTCAAGTGGGCGGCTACACGGATAATGTCGGCGGCGATGATATGAATCAAACGCTGTCGGAAAATCGTGCAGGCGCCGTTCGCGATTACCTTGTAGGGGCTGGCGTGGCCACCAATTCGGTTAGTGCCAAGGGTTTTGGCAATTCCCTGCCGGTCGCTTCAAACGATAACTCATCGGGCCGTCAAGAGAATCGAAGAGTGGAGTTGGTTGTATCCGGCGATGCAATTGGAAGCCCCGCCAATACAACGGTGGGAAAACTGCAATAACTCGAACGCATATCCTCTGCGGACTCGAGGGAGACGCAGAGGATGCGGTTCGACCAAGGCTTTTTGTTCCCGCGCTGCTTCCGCCGCCCATTCCTCTGTTGCCGTTTGCGCTCGCCTCAGGCGCACTGGGTGTCTCGCGGCCTCGCTTCCTTGTCGTCTGCGGCGCGGCGCGCAGCCTGCGTTACTCTTTGATCGCGTGGCTTGGTGTGACTTATGGCCTACACATTGTCCGCGACTGGTCGGGAACGCTGCGGAGATGGTCGGTGCCGCTCTTGTTCGTGTTTGCGGGTCTATTGGTCTTCGGTGTTTGTCTGGGGCTACGAAAGATCCGTGATCTGCACAAGGCCGATGCCGCGGCGGAACGCGCGCCGCATGCCGAAGTGGCTCTTGCGGAATGAACCGTCGCGGCCACCTTATCCTGCACCGCGTACATTGTGCATTTGCATTCTCTGCTGGTCGCGCAGGACGCGGACGCTGCGGAGGAGCGGGCGCTTATACAACAAACATCGCGACACCTGCGGCGAACATAGCGATCGTGGTGAGAGCCACGACAACCCATCCGAGGCGCGAACTCGGTTGGCCCCGCATAAGCTTCTTGTCCGCTGCGACGATGAGGATTGCGACCAGAAGAAAGGGCGCCAATAGCCCGTTGATGACAGCGGTCCAGTAGAGTGCCTTTACCGGATTGATGCCGATGAAGTCCAACGCGACACCCGCGGCGGTTGAGACCAGAATGAGAGCGTAAAACCAGCGTGCCTGCTTGAGTTTCTTGTTCAAGCCCTGGCGCCACCCTAATGTTTCTGCAAAAGCGTATGCGGCCGATCCGGCCAACGTGGGGATGGCGAGGAATCCCACGCCGACAATACCCAGGGTGAACAGGGTTGCGGCGAAGTTGCCGGCAAATGGGCGCAGGGCTTCAGCTGCCTGACGGGAGGTTTCAATATTCACGATGCCGTGTTTGTTGAGGGTGATGGCGGTGGTGAGAATGATAAAGAACATGACCGCGTTGGAGAAGAACGCACCCACGCCGACATCGATATTTCTTAGTTCAAGCTCCTCAGGCGTGGCACCTCTGCGCTGTGCGAGCGAACTCTGGCCAGCCGACTTCTCCTCTTCAACTTCTTCACTCGCCTGCCAGAAGAAAAGATAGGGGCTGATGGTGGTACCGAGGATTGCGACGAGCGTTGCCCATTCAGTTTTGGTATGCGGCATCGAAGGCACCAGAGTAGCGCGCAGCACCTGGCCCCAATCGGCTCCCACGACAAACGCGGTAACGGGATAGGCGAAGAGGACAAGGACCAACCACTTGAGGACGTTCGCGATCTGCTGATACTGGAGGTGGACGGTTGCCCAGGAAATAAGGAGCGCAAACACGATTACGAACCAATGGGAATTGATTCCCGACAGCATGGCAGAAGCGTCGGCCATGCCGGCAAGATCCGCAGCGATGTTGATTGTGTTTGCGATCAACAGGGCTACAACGAATACGAGCAACAGCCATCTTGGAAATCGCTGCTTGAAATTCGCGGCCAGACCCAGCCCCGTCACCTTGCCGATGCGAGCACACATGATTTGAACGGCGGCCATGAGCGGCCACGTCAGGAGTGCGGTCCAGAGAAGTTTGGTTCCGAGCTGCGCACCGGCTACGGAGTACGTGGCGATGCCTGAGGGATCGTCGTCCGCGGCTCCGGTGACGATGCCCGGCCCCAGCGACTGTAGTAGCGATCGAATCCATCGAGACGGGACAGATGCGGGCGCGGCGGTCTCAGGTGTCACGGTCTCCTCGAATTAGGTCGAAGCTGATTTGTGCGCTTCCTCGGACACGCAGATATTGCTCTATTAGGTTCGCTTGTGTTGCCGGGGCGTTACGCGCCGTTACTGCTTTCGGTCCGGGCCACCGGAGACTCCGGTTCCATGCGCACCCCGGTCATTTTGCGTTCTGGCTTCGTTGTTCGCAGCGTTGACTGCATCCTTGGCCTTGCCCCAGGCATTTTCAACCTTGCCCTTGACCTGTTGACCGATGCCTTTGATCTGGAGTGGGGTGTTGCCTGTCAACTGACCCGTCTTTTGTTTAACGGATCCCGCTGCTTCATCTATCGTACCTTTTACTCTGTCTTTGTTCATTGGTCCACCTTCAGGGATTTAATTCTTGTAGCTTCGATTGAGGTACTGGAGGTTGAGTTGTATGCCTCGATCAAAAGGCAAACTGGATTTTGGGGTCAAATGACGACTCCGCGGCTCTATCGTCGATAGAGCCGCAGAATCAAAAGTATCTGGGTTTATCGTGCGGTCGTTCAACACGTGACGCATTCTAGCTACTTGTGGGACCCGCCGCCGCCGTGGGATTGTCCGCCCCCACCACCATGTGCTTGTCCACCGCCGCCTCGTGAGGCACCGCCTCCGCGTGACGCGGGAGAAGCGGCACGAGCTGCATTGGGACGCGCTCCACCACCATGGGAAGCCTGGCTGCTCACGCGTGCACCGCCTCCACCGCGTGCTGCCTGCCCACCGCCTGCATGCCCACTGTAGGCGACACGGCCGGCCCCACCGTGGTAGCTTCCTCCGCCATCGCCGCCAAAGCGATGACCGCCCCAGCCGTGGCCATAACCCCAGCCGGCCCATGGGCCCATGCCGAGGAAGATGCCGTTGTAGAAATAGCCTGGCCCGTAGTATCCCATCGGTGCGCAGCCATAGGGCGCGTAGCCGTAGTAACCGTACGAACAGACGGGTTGAATGCCGATGTTTACCGAAATCTGCGCTGCATGAGCCGCTGGCGCCAAGGCCAGGCCCGCGAGCAGCGCTGTGGTCGAAAGTAGAGTCTTAAGTCCGCGCATAATGTGACCCCCTTAAGGTGTCTGCGGTTCATTCTGTTGCGTGGGATGCTTGTTGCCGTTAAGAAGTATCCAGCAACATCAGCCACCATAAGGATTTCGAAACTGCTCTTAAATGCCCTCATATTGCCGGGTTATGTTCTATCTATCTATCCTTACGTCTTATAACCTAGCCTTCCCCGTTGACGGATTCTGAGCAATAGAGACCGGGTCTTCTAGAGTCGCGGAATCGGCACAGGCGTCCCGCACCGAGCCACTTCATCGCCTCTGTTTTGAGCTGAAAGGGGCCAATCCTTTGGCTGGGAGAATCTTACTTGCTGAGTAATTGGTGCGGCCTAGACTGGGAGGCCGCGGATGAAATGAGCATTTGCTTAAGCTGGGGCATTGCACAGGCGAATTGAGGAAACAGCGCGGTGGATTCGAGATCCAACCACCTTTGCCGCGGGGTGACCGAAGGGGGCGCCATGTCATCGGAGATCGGCAAAACCGTGCCTTGCTGGATGAGGTAAGGAAGGACTCTAACTCTGGCGAGAAAGAACCATGGATATTGCGTCAACTGAATGTGGTCCACTTCCGCAACGTTGAAGTGTGGACTTACGCGGCGAAGCGCCAGTTTGAGCGCACCGGCGATTGCTTCCTGCGCGGTATCGCCCACGCCGCTTCTCAGCGGGCCATCGGCAATCTTGATGAAATTCCATCCGTGGTTCAGGATTCTCTTTTCAAGGCGGCGGGCATCTAACGACCGCGAGAAGCTCCAGCCTTCGCGGAATTCTTCTGTCGCGAGTTTCAGGCCTTCGGGCAGTTTAGCCGGGACCCGTAACAGCATATTCAGTTCAGCGATTTTGCGCATCGGTCGGGTTCTTTCTTATTGCGTTAATTGCTGAGTGAGGCGTGTGCCCGGTCGACGGTCCAGGCCTTTCGCGGGCCGGGAGGCTCGACGAGTGTGTACTGGATCGAATCGCCGCAATGGATACAAAATGTTTCGAGCGCAAAGCCGCTGGTGGCGCCGATTGACTGTGAGAATGGCCTGAGGCAGTGCGGACATGCGATCGTGACGCATGTCTCGGAGGAGCAGTTGTGGCCGTGTCGGTCGATTCGAAGGGGCGCGCCGGCGCTGCAAGGTTGAGCAGCGTGGGGTTCCCTCTGGGGCAAGGCGACGATGATCTTCAAAAGCTCGCTTGTGCTGCTGCCCTTTGGGAAGAATGCGTCCGCGGCCACGCCGGAGGGCACCACGTTGCCGGAATACGCGCCACTCATCGCGATCTTCTGGATCGAGGGAAATCTGCGCCAAATTACTGAGAGTAACTCGAAGCCCGACATGCCGGGCATGTTGAGATCGGTGATAAGGATGTCCGGCATCTCTTCGCGAATCGCGCGCAATGCGGAGAAGCCTTCGACCGCGGATCGCACATGGTATCCAAGCTGCGTGAGGATAAGCGCCATCGACATTCGAATCGAGGGCTCATCATCCACGATGAGGATTCTGGCTGTTGTATCCGGCATTTCTCACCTCATCCAAGACTCGACTTCCAAGACTCAACTTCCAAGACTCAACTGATGGCAGTTGGAGAGAGTATCCCGGTTGGGTGAATCGCGATGCTGTTCAATTTTGTACAGGGCTTGAAACTATCTCTAGAAATTCTTCAAAGAGCGCACACCTGACGCGCTCGCTGCATTTGGCTCTTCCCTAGAGAAAACCACGTGCGAAAGCGTGGCGGCCCGACGTGGATCCGTCAACCACTCGCATTCAAGGCTGGATCTACTCTTCTCGATGGCCGGACTCGTGCGGTGTTTCGGTGTCCTCGTCTGGCAGGTGATCGTGCAGGATTACGTTGAGCAGCGACTTGTGAACCTTGATGCGACCGTTGTATTCGATAAAGCCGAGCTTACGAAAGCGGTTCATGAAGAAACTGACCCTGGAACGAGTGGTGCCGATCATATCTGCCAGCGTTTCCTGCGTAATTGGCGGGATGAAGGTTTCCGATTCGCCGGGCTTGCCGAATTCCGCCATCAAGAGAAGAATGCGCGCCAAGCGTTTTTCGCTGGAGTTGAAGAGCTGATCGACAAGATCGGCCTGGATCCGCATGCTGCGGGCCAGCAGAAACTTCAGGATCATGTCGGAGAAGTCGTGCTCCTCGTGCATCGCACGGATCATTTCTTGACGATCAATTTTGAGGGCGGTGCATTCGGACGTGGCGGTGGCCGTAGCCAGTCGCAGCCCAGGCGCCGCCGCGAGGGCCTCTTCTCCGATAAAATCGCCCGCGGAGAGGAGTGTGAGGGTGGCTTCCTTGCCGGCATGCGAGACGACCGTAATTTTCGCGCGGCCCTTTTGAAGGTAGAAGATAGAGTCTGCCGGTTCTCCCTGAGAAAAAAAGGGCTGCCTGGGCTCCAATCGAACAATTCTTCGCCCCAGCCCAGCACGCATCAGAAAGGCCGCAGCATCAAATCCGGGCCCATCGTGCTCGTTCATGTCACGACCCTCCTTCCAGATTCAATGATGGCACAGCGTGCCGCAAGCCCGGCCGGAGTACCGAAGCCATCAGGCTCAATAGAAGAATTGCAGCGAAGAACAAGAATTCATCGACAAGAATCGTGGTTCCCACTTACCGAAAACCGCCCGAGGGCCGGAGCCTTCCCACATGCGCCGCTCGATTTCACGCTCTCGAGCGGCAGCCCAGTCTTAAGGTTGCTTTCAGGGGTTGCAGGCAATCTGTTCAATTTTGCTCAGTCGCACCATAAGTTGCAAGCCTTGAAGCAGCCAGCCGTCTCAAAGGAGCTCAACTCCCGGCAATCGCCGATCGCCAATGAATCAATCGTCAATTACTCCCTGAGCCGTATTGCTCAGATCAATTCGGGCGAGCGACCTAACGTAAGAGATACCTTGTGCGCCTCACATGGGCTTAGAGCCCGCGACGTTGCGCATGGGTAGGAAAAGGGTGAGATGCATGAAGAAGTTAGCAATATTAGTTGCATTAGTAAGTCTGGGTGTGGCTAGCGCCGCTTGGGCAGAGCCGAATCGCGAAGCAACGGACAACCGGTTAGATCATGCGGGCAGAGTACTGCACGAGATCATGGCCGCGCCGGATAGCGGCATTCCGGAAGAAGTTCTGGAACACGCGCGATGTGTAGCCATTGTGCCCCATCTGCTGAAGGGCGGGTTTGTGTTTGGCGCGGAGAACGGCCGCGGTGTGGCCACGTGCAGGACGGCGGATGGCTGGAGCGCGCCGGCTTTCTTTGCGATCACAGGCGGCAGCTGGGGCTTGCAGATCGGCGTTGAAGGTGTGGACCTGGTCATGATCATCCAGAATGACAACGGGATGAAGCGGTTGATCGGGAGCGGGTTTGAGCTTGGTGCGGATGCTTCCGCGGCAGCCGGACCGGTTGGCCGTCATGCCTCTGCCGATACCAACTGGAAACTTGACACGGAGATCCTGACTTACTCGCGGGCCAAAGGGGCTTTTGCCGGAGTTACTCTGAATGGCGCTTCAATTCGCCGCGACGAGGATTCCACAGAGGCCGTTTATGGACACGACATCTCCACCCGCCGAATTCTGCAAGGCGAGATAGCCGTGCCGGCTTCGGCACGTTCGTTCATCGATGCCGTCAGGGACGCAAAAAGACAGGCGATTGCATCGAACTAGCAGACGTGCGTAAATGAATTACGGACGCCCGGGATCCTGGGTCTCGGGCGCCGCAAATGCGAACAAGGGGTTTGTATGCTCTGGACGATTTTTGTCATTTTGTTGGTTCTTTGGATTCTGGGCTTTAGCTTGCACATTGCGGGTAGCCTGATTCACCTGCTCCTTGTGATTGCGCTGATAGTCCTGGTGGTCAACCTGGTCACCGGCCGGCGTCGGGGTCTCTGAGGCAAGAGAGCCTGAAGCGTTAGAGGGGGCGGAACGGTCCCGCCGCACATCTCCTCATGCATGCGGTTGGAATACTGGCGAATCAGAGCGAAGGTCCGCGCTTGTCGCGCGGCTGTTTTTGAAGGCAGCGGGCCAATGCAACGGCACACTTTCAGACTGCCGGCAGGCGCTGGCCGCCTTGCTCCGCCTGCAGACCGTTCCATGCGAGAATGGGTGCGCCGGGAATAGCCGTGAAGAGCGAATTTGGAATTTAGGCTCGGGTCGATCCGGGCCCATGTCGTGGTTCACCATTCTCTACACGATGCACGAGCATATTAATTAATTTATGGAGCGATCGTTGGCGACACTGGTCTGTTGCTGCGGCGGGACATTGATTGCCTCCGGAACTTGTTCGATGGCGAGCCGCGCGGGCAAAGCCGATGTGGCTTGATTTGTCGGCTCAAAAGCCCAGATTCTTTGAGCAGATTCAACAGGCGCCCTGGGACTGCAGGACAGAATTGCTTCACTTGCCGATGCAGAAGGTGGAGAAAATCAGATTGAGTATGTCGTCGCTAGTGGTTTGACCGGTGAGAGAGTCGAGGGCCCAGAGGGCGCGATAAAGGTCGATCAGAATCATCTCGTGGGGAATGTTGTTCGTGTTGGCCTGGGCCGCGTCGGCCAGTGCGATGCGAGTGGTGGCGATGGCTTGCTGGTGGCGCAGGCTGGTGAGAAGGCCGGGTTCGGCGGCGGCTCCGCCGGTGGCCAGGGCGAGAATGCGATCACGCAAAGTGGCGATTCCTTCGCCGGTGAGGGCGGAGGTTTTGAGCGGCGGGATGGATGTTGATTCGGCTTCAGACAAATCAAAATTGAGAGCATTGGCGATGGGTAGATCGCATTTGTTGAGGACGACGACTGCGGGCCGATCCTCGACTGCGGACAATAATGCGTGCTCTTCGCTGTTGAGGGGCTGAGTTGCGTCAAGAACCACGAGGACAAGTGAGGCATCGGCGAGCGCTTCGCGGCTGCGCGATATCCCGAGTTGCTCGACTTCTTCGAAGGCTTCGCGCAGGCCGGCGGTGTCGACGAGTTCGAGGGGAATGCCATCCAGCGAAATGCGCTCCGTGACAAGATCGCGAGTGGTGCCAGGAGTGGCGGCAACGATGGCGCGGTCGCGCTCGACGAGTTGGTTGAAGAGCGAGCTTTTGCCTGCGTTGGGACGGCCGACGATGGCCATGGTCAGGCCGTCGTGCACGACGCGGCCGCGGGCATAGGACGCTTCAAGCGCGGCGAGAGGCGGAGTGAGTTCGGAGATGCGGCGGGCGACTTCAGTTTGCGGGGTAACGTCGACGTCGTCTTCGGCGAAGTCGATGCCTGCTTCAAGAAGGGCGATGAGTTCGACGAGCGTCTGTTTGATTGGTTGCACGCGGTGGCTGAGCGCGCCGCCCATCTGGCCCGCGGCTTGACGGGCCTGCGTCAAAGTTTGGGCCTCGATGAGATCGCGCACGGCTTCGGCTTGGGTGAGATCGAGCTTGCCCGAGAGGAATGCGCGCTGTGTGAATTCGCCGGGTTCGGCGAGTCGCGCGCCCAGGTCGAGAGCCCGGCGCAGCAGCAGATCTAAGACAACTGGTGAACCGTGGGCGGCAATCTCGACGAGATCGTCGGAAGTGTAGGAATTGGGTGCGGCAAAGAAGGTTACGACCGCTTCGTCGATGGGTTTGGCATCGGCATCGCTTGTGTCGGGAACGTCGAGAACGTCGGCTAGCCGCGCGCGTGCGTGCTCGAGAGGATGATGCAGTTGGACGAGCTCGATGGCAATATCCGCGGCCTGGGGTCCGCTAAGGCGCACGATGCCGATGCCACCACGACCAGGCGGCGTGGAGATGGCAACGATAGTCTCGGTTGCGATGGGGTTGGATGCGGTCGGGATGAGGTCGGGCTCGGCCATGCGTATGGTTCCATTGTAGGGAAGGGAAACGGATTGGCAGCGTGTGACGAGGGATTGCTCGAGGAGCGCGAATTCTCCTAATGGAACAGCGGATTCTGCTTCGTCACATTTCGAAAACGATGCAGTGAAAATAGCCTGCAAAAAGGTTTTAGCAGACAGGCGACAGGTATAATTTGGCGGTTGCGGTGAGTGTCGTTATTGGAGCTGCGAACGGCTTTCTTTCAGCGCGTACCGCACAATAAGGGTCTCCTATTCGTGAAAAAAACTGAAAGTAAGCGGAATTTGGCGGGCTGTTTTGGGTCGGGCGCATTCTTGAGATTTTGGGTTGTTGGGCTGGCAGCGTTGCTTTCATGCGGCGCAGCCAGCGCGCAACAGCAAATGCAGGCTGCATGGGAAGGGACACTGCGAAACTCGACGGGCGCTCCGATTGCGAACGCGAGGATTGTGCTTGTTGGCGGGACTGCGCGAGATGAAGTAAAAACGGGAGTGAATGGAACGTTCCGGGTGAGCGTGCCGCCGGGTCAATATCGGCTAACCGTTGAGGCGAACGGGAAGCGAGACGAATACACACGAGTCATCGAGGTTGCGCCGGCCGGGCCATCTGTTGTGATTACGGTCTCGGATCGCGGCGACGTTACGGTTGCTGTGTTGCCGGAAAGGGAGCGGTCTGCGACCGGTGGCGAACAACTGTCGAGCCAAGCGGTGAGCGAACTGCCGCTGAACAAGCGGGATTTCAGCTCGCTCCTGCTGCTGGCCGCGGGCACGATGACCGATACAAACGGCGCGACCAATTTCACGCAGCAGTTTGCGATCAACGGGCAGCGCGGCGTGGAAGCGACGTTTGCCATGGATGATGCCGACATCAGCGATCCGGAGATGGGCGGGAGCACGTTTTCGAATTTCGATGTGGATGCGGTGGAGTCGATCGATTCGAGTTCTGGCTGGATGCCTGCGGAGATTGGCCGCGGAGCATCGGGGTTCACCAACATTCATACGCGGTCGGGCGCGAGCGGATTTCACGGCTCAGTATTTGAGTTCGTGCGGAACTCGGCATTCGACGCGCGGAACTTTTTCGATTATGCAACGCCAGCGTATCCGGGAAGGATTCCGCCATTCCGCCGCAATGAATTTGGATTCACGAATGGCGGGCCTGTCTACCTGCCCCATGTGTATGACGGGCGCAAGCGGACGTTTTATTTTGCGCAATACCAGGGTTTTCGACAGGTGCTGGGCACGACGCAGGTGATGCCGGTGCCCACCGCCGCCGAGCGGGCCGGGATGGATACTGTGACTTATTCCGATGGCTCGGCGGACATGCTTGAGGTGCCTGTCGACCCGAGCATCGCCGCGGTCCTTGCGCGCTATCCGATGCCGAACTATCCAGCCGGCGCCTTTGGGGACCGCACTTACGCGACGGCGTCGAAGGTGGCGACGGACGCGGATCAATTTTCGGTGCGCATCGATCACAAGTTCTCGGATAAGGATCAGTTCTTCGCGCGCTTCACGATGGACAACTTGACGGGCCCTACGACGAACCCCGATCAGACGGCCGTGGATCCTGCGTTTGGCGTGCAGTATATCGATCGCCAGAGGAACGTGGTGGGTCGGTACACGCGCACGCAGTCGGCGCGGCTGATCCTGGAATCGCTGCTCAGTATTACGCGATCCACCCCGGGATTCCCGACGACGGATTATAGCGATCCCGCTGTGAAGTTTAACGACGGGACCTATGAAGCTTTCAATGGCGCGGCGGGATCGGTGATGCAGGCGTATGGCAACCTTTTCCATGGAAGTCAGACCGTGGCCTACACTGCACGAAACCATGCTTTCAAGGCGGGGGTTGAGGGGCGGCTCAATCGCGACACGACATACTTCGGCATTAGCCCTGACGGAGAATACGATTTTGGAGGTGGGACTGCTTACGCGACCGAGGCGATTCCATCGCGGAGCGGAATGCATAACATCGCAGTGGGTGATCCATTACCGGATACGCTTTCGGGATTCCTTTCCGGCAGTCCGTTCGCTTACACAGTGGCGATTGCGCCCAGCTTTATCTCTAGCGGCGCGCACATTGGACCTGCGGCCATCAATCGCAACGACTTCAATGTCTATGCACAAGACACGTGGAAGGTGACGCCACGGTTTACGCTCGATTACGGCCTTCGGTGGGAGCTGTATACACCGATCAGCGAGCGAGCGCGTCGCACGGGCGGGTTCCTCGCCGTCAACGGCGTGCAGGAGTACGTAATCAATCCGCAGCCGGGTTATAAGACGAACAAGAACGGATTTGGCCCGCGCGTGCAGGCGGCATTGCAAGTTACCAACAAGTTACAAGTACATGCGGGCGGCGGAATCACGGTGATACCGCCGAATATCTGGCAGGATAACTTTCTCACCGGTTCCACACCGTTTGTTATTTATCCGCGCAGACTGTCGGCTGCATCGACACCGCTGAAGTATGGTTACCAAATCACGCCTTCGGAGCTTCCGCAAACTTACACGCCGGCCGGAGTGAATATTTTCGCTTCAGGAAAGACGAATACCGTGGCTCCCAATACGGTGATGGATGTGGACCGCTACGAAAAGGACCTGGCAGCTCTGACCGAAAGCGGCGCGGTGAGCGCGCTGAACCTGAGCGGGATGGATCGCTCGTTAGGGAACGGTACGCTGTTTACATGGACGGCTGGGCTGGAACGAAAGCTTGGCAACCTGACGGCTGACGCGAACTATGTTGGAACTGCGAGCGAAAAGCTGCCGCGCTATGGTTTTCCCAATGCCTATCCCGGCGCGAGTCCTGGATTTGCGCCACATACACAGTTCGATAACGCAGGGAATGTAATCGGTGGTTTCGGAGTAGAGAACGTCATTTTCTCGGATGCGCACTCGACCTATCATGCGCTGCAAACATCGCTCTCTGGTACCACGGGCCATGGCGGGCCCGGCATCCAGGCGAGTTACACGTGGAGTAAGTCGATCGACGATTCAAGTCTTGTTCTGGGCGGGACAGGATCGACGGGAGCCGTAGCATCAGGCTTTTCGCAGGATCCGTACAATACACATCCGGAGAAAGGTCCCTCGGGGTTCGATGTGACGCATAGTTTTGGACTCAGCGCAGCCCAGGATCTGCATCTCGAGAGCGTGGAGTTTCTGCGCCCAATCAGCAGGAACGTAACGTATGGCTGGGAGGTGCTCAGCATCTCGAGCATCAGTTCGGGCTCGCCGTTTACCGTCTACTCCGGTATTCAGCAGACCGGGTATGGATCGAATGGAGTGGACCGGCCGGATCAGATTGCAAAGCCGAAACTCTCGACGGCGCGCGCAAATCGCTATGACTATTTTGGCGAAGGTGCGAACAACGCAGCAGATTTCTTTTCGATTCCCATTCACATTGCGGACGGAACAGGTCCGAACGATGGGCGCTTTGGCACGCTTGGCCGTAACAGCTTCAGAGGGCCGGCTTACTATGACTTTGACTATGCGGTAATCAAGGACACGCCATTCGGACAACGGCGGAGCGGTGCGGAGCGGGTCGACTTGCAGTTTCGTTCGGAGTTTTTCAACCTATTCAACATTGTGAATATGGGCCTGCCCGCCAATATCCTGAACGGCTCAGGATTTGGCGAGATCAGCAAGACGGCGGGCACGTCCAGGCAGATTCAGTTTTCACTCAAGTTGATTTACTAAGTCAGTCCAGGAGATCCATGAGGACAGGAAGTATTTCAGTTTATGCGGCCGGGTTGTTGACTGCAGCGGTTGCATTGGGTGATGCGTGCTTGCGGGCGCAACAAACGCCGACGCATCCGGTGGTGCGGCACACGCTCGACCTGACTCTCGTCAAGCCGGAATCGGTGGGATTCTCTTCAGAGCGATTGGAACGGCTGCACGCGCTGATGCAGGAGAGCGTGGATAAGAAGCAGATCGCCGGAATCGTAACGATTCTGGCGCGCCACGGCAAGGTATTGGACTATCGGACATACGGTTACCGAGATATGGCAAGCGGTGCGCCGATGACCAAGGATACGATCTTCCGGGATTTTTCGATGACCAAGCCGGTAACCGGCGTGGCGATGATGATTCTCTACGAGCAGGGCAAGTGGCTGCCGACCGATCCGATCGCGAAGTATATTCCCGAGTTTGCACACCTGAAGGTCTTTAAGGGCGTGGATGCAGACGGGAAGATAATTCTCGAAGATCCGGAACATCCGCCGACCATGCGCGAACTGATGAGCCACACGGCGGGATTCACGTATGGGATTTTTGGCGATACGCCAGTGGACAAAATGTATCGCGATGGCGGTGTGCTTGCTTCGAAGAATCTGCAGGAGATGATCGACAAGGTGGCGCAGCTACCGTTATTGTATCAGCCGGGCAAGGGCTGGACGTATTCGATCTCCATGGATATTGAGGGCTATATCGTCGAGAAGCTCTCGGGGCAGACACTCCCGGATTTTATTCGCGACGACGTCTATAAGCCCCTGGGCATGCGTGATGCTGGATTCTATGTGCCTGCGGACAAACGCAGTCGGTTTGTGACGCTGTATACGACGGGGCCGAATGGCGAGCTTGTTGCGGCGCAGAGAGGCCCGGGCGGCGGAATGAGCCAATACGAAACGGAACCCATGATGCCCTCGGGCGGCGGAGGCATGGTTTCGACGGCAGAAGATTACTACCGCTTTGCGCAGATGCTCGAAAACGGCGGGGAACTGGACGGCAAGCGCATTCTGGCGCCTTCGAGCGTGAAGTTGATGAGCTCGAATCATGTGCCGGCAGAACTGCTGACAGGGAAGTTTGGCATCGGCCTGCAGGTGATGCGGCCGGGATTCGGCTATGGATATAACTGTGCTGTGGAGTTCGATCCGCCCGAGGCGAATTTGCCGGATGGGAAAGGGACGTTCTTCTGGGATGGTGCTGCGGGCACGTGGTTCTGGATCGACCCGACGAACGATGTGGTTTTTATCGGAATGATTCAGCGTCTGCTGGGGCCAGCTAGTCCTAACCTCGAATTTGAGAGTAGACCTGTGGTGTATCAGGCGCTGGTCGATCCTTCGAAGTAATAAAAGAAATTTAAGCAGGCGGAGGAATTGGCGCAGTTCGGCTCGTTATTTGAGCAGGTCGAGCGCCATGGCGGTCATGGCTGTTACCCCTGTGGTGATTGCCGGAGCATAGACGGGCGCGAAGAGCGCTGAGTGCGGGCTGGGCAGCGGAATGCCGGTCTTCCGGCTCTCGGTGAGCTTTTCGGGATCGGCTGCGCCGAGCCAATACATCACGCCGGGAATCTTGCCGTCGAGGGTGAAGAGGCCGACGTCTTCGCTGCCCATGACAGCTTTTCCATCGAGGACACGATCTGCTCCGAGCGCCGCCGTGGCGACGGAGTGCAAGCGGTCGTCGAGCGCGGCGTCATTGAGAGTGGCAGGTGTGCTTTCCCCTAGAGTGACCTCGGGCATGCGATCCGCGGGAATGCCATAGGCTTCGGCCAGTCCTTTCGCGGTGCGACGAATGTCTTCGATAATCTTGTCGCGGACTTCAGCCGAATAAGCGCGCAGGGTGAGGCCCATCGTGACTTCATCGGGAATGATGTTGTTTTTCGTTCCGCCATGAATGGTGCCGACGGTCAACACCGCGGGCTGTTGCGGGTCGATTTGGCGGCTCACGATGGTTTGCGCGACAAGCACGAATTCCGCGGCGAGCACGATGGGATCTTTGCCGGATTGGGGCGAGGAACCGTGGCCGCCGATGCCGCGCATGGTGACGTAGACGCCAGTAGAACTGGCGAGCAAGGGTCCGCCTTTCAAGGCGATTGAGCCGGACGGAACTTCGCTCGAGTCGTGTTCGGAAAGAACGAAGTCCGGGCGTCCGAAGCGCTCGTAGAGGCCATCCGCGAGCATCGCTTTCGCGCCGTCGATGGTTTCCTCTGAAGGCTGGCCGATGAGCATCAGCGTGCCGTGCCATTGACTCTTGCGTGCGGCCATTTCGCGCGCCATGCCAAGAAACACGGTCATGTGCAGATCGTGCCCGCACGCGTGCATGACGCCGACGGCCTGGCCCTGCGCGTTGGTGGAGCGAACCGTGGAAGCGTAATCAAGGCCAGTCTTTTCTTCGACGGGAAGCGCATCGAGCTCGGTGCGCGCGAGCAGGCGTGGACCGGCGCCATTTTGGAGGATGGCTACGATGCCGAAGGTCTGCGAGCCATCAGGATATTTGCCGATGTGCTCGGTTACGGTGTAGCCGAGATTTCGCAATTCAGACGCAATGAAGGCGGAAGTTGCTTCTTCGTGGTGCGAGAGCTCGGGGTTGCGGTGCAGATGTTTGTAGGTTTCAGTGAGGGCCGGAAGCTGGCGCTCGGCCGAGGCGGTGAGGTCTGCATTTTGCGCCAGCAAAGGGAAAGTGGATGCTGTCACTGCGGCAACGATGAAGGCGCGCAGAATCACAGGGACGACCTCCGTAGATAGCGAGAAGAGGAATTCAATCGCCAGCGTAACAGATGAAATGCAACAAAAATTAAGGTTTCTTCGTATTGCGTTCCCATAGGGGGTTGTGTATGCTTCTCTCTATTGGTTTGCCATAGGAGGGGTACGATGGGCGGAAAAACCGATGTTTGGCAGGGAACGCTGGCACTGATGGTGCTGAAAACGCTGCAGCTGATGGGTCCGCAACATGGGTACGGCCTGGCGCGGCGCATCGAGCAGACTAGCGGCGATCTGCTGGAGCTGAATTATGGAACGCTCTACCCTGCGCTGTTGAAGCTGGAGCAAGAAGGGTACATTCGCTCGCGCTGGGGTGTTTCCGATAACAATCGCAAGGCGAAGTTCTATGAGCTGACAAAGGCCGGGGAGAAGCAAGTGCGCAAAGCGGCGGCGGAGTGGGAGCAAACGACCGAGATTCTGTCGCGCTTTCTGGCGCCGAACGCGGAAGCGTAAGAGGAGAGGCGATGGACCCACTGCGAGCTAAACTTCGATCGATCTGGGTACGCGTATTCGGCGTGCTGCGCGGACGCCGGGCCGAAGACGAGTTTCAGGATGAGTTGGCGAACCACGTGGCGATGCACACGGAAGATGGCGTGCGCGCGGGGCTGAGTCTTGAGGAGGCGAGACGACAGGCGCTGATCCGGTTGGGCGGCGTGGAGCAGACGCGACAGGCTTATCGCGAAAGACGCATGCTGCCGTGGATCGAGGAATTGCTGCAGGATGTGCGGTTCGGTGCACGCATGATGACGCGGAATCGCGGTTTCAGCGTGGTCGCGATTGTTACGCTGGCCATTGGCATTGGTGCGACGGCAACGGCCTTCACGTGGATTGATGCGGTCCTGCTGCAACCGCTGAGTGGGGTCGCGGAACCGAATCGGCTGGTCACGCTGGAGACGGTGACGGCGAATGGCGATTGGGTGCCGAACTCCTATCTCGACTTCGTTGATTTTCGCGACCGACTGAAGCTGTTCGATGGGATTGCTGTGGCGCATGTGTCTTCGTTCAGCGTGGGCAAGGAGGATCATGCGGAGCGCGTTTGGGGCGAACTGGTCTCGGGGAATTTCTTTTCAGTTCTTGGAGTGAAGACGGAGCTGGGCCGAACCTTTTTGCCGTCTGAATCCGGCGATGTACCGGGTGCGTATCCGGTGGCCGTGATCAGCGACCGCTACTGGCGTTCGCATTATGGCGCGGACTCATCAATTATTGGAAAAACGATTCGCATCAATCAACATGAGCTGACGATTGTGGGCGTGTCGGCTGCAGAGTTTCATGGATCGATCCCTGTGACGTCGTTTGACGTGTGGGTGCCGTACATGGAGCAGACGGTGCTGAACGGCGTGCAGGAGTGGATGCTGCGCGATCGTCATGACCGGAACATGTTGGGCATCGCGCGCCTGAAGCCGGGAGTGACGTTTGAGCAGGCGCGGCTGGAGTTGAAGACGCTGGCAGATCGCATGGCGATTGCGAATGCGGATGTGAGCGAGGGCATGAGCGCAACGCTGATGCCGCTTTGGAAGTCGCCGCATGGTCCGCAGGGATTGCTGGTTGGGCCGCTGCGCATCCTGATGGGTGTTTGCGTCCTGGTGCTGCTGATTGTGTGCGCGAATGTGGCGAACCTGCTGTTGGCGCGGGCTTCGGTGCGCGAAAAAGAATTCAGCGCGCGGTTGGCTCTGGGTGCGGGGCGCGGACGGATTGCGCGACAAGTCTTGACGGAGAGTCTGCTGCTGACTGGATGCGGCGCGGTGCTGGGCTTTGCCGTGACACCGTGGATGAGTCGCGCGCTCGGTTTGCTCATGCCGCCGGGACCGATGAGTTCGCTGGTGTCGATGGACACGCGACCGAATGTGGCGGTGCTGGGATTCACCGTGGGCATATGCGTTTTCGCCGCGCTGATTGCGGGGCTTGTTCCTGCACTGCAGGTGGGGCGGATGAACCTGAGCACGCGATTGAATGCGGGAGGGCGGAGCGGAACTGCTGGGCGCACACGTAACCGGCTGCGGTCGACGCTTGTGGCCGCGGAAGTGGCGTTGGCGCTGGTGGCGCTGGTTGGAGCGGGATTGTTTGCGCGCGGATTTCAGCAGACGCTGCGAATCGAGCCGGGATTCGATCCAGATCACGTGCTGCTGAACCAGTTTTATCTTTCGACGAACGGGTACAACCTGGCGCAGCGCAAGGAATTTTGCCGGCGGCTTGAGGAGCGGATGCTGGCTGCGCCCGGAGTGACGGATGTGGCGTATTCCGATGGCGTCCCGTTGGGATTCGAGCCGAGTTGGTGGGAAGAGTTGAAGATCGAGGGCTACGCGCCGCGGCCCAACGAGAACATGAACATTTTTCGCAATGTGGTCTCGTCGGGTTATTTGCCGTTGATGCACATTCCGCTTGTGGAGGGGCGCAACTTTACCGTGCAGGACAACGAGAATGCGCCCGCCGTGATGATTGTGAACGAAGCATTTGTACGGAGGTTCTTTGCCGGGCGCAATCCCATTGGCGCGAAGATTCACGGGTGGGGCGACTGGTTTCGCGTGGTGGGTGTGGCGAAGGATTCGAAGTACCACTACCTGGGCGAGAGCACTCCGGCTTATTTCTACGTGCCGTTCCGGCAGGTGTTTCGCGAAGACATGAATCTCGCGTTCTATGTGCGTACACGGGGCGACTCAGACAGCGTGCTTTCGACATTGCGGGCACAGGCGCGGGCGATTGATCCGAGTGTGACGGTGTTTGACGCTGCGCCGCTGAAGGAGTTCATTGGCGCGTCGCTCTATCCGCAAAAGGTCGCGGCGAGCCTGATGACGGTACTTGGATCGATCGCGCTGTTGCTTGCGGCGATGGGTCTCTACAGCGTGATGGCCTATTCGGTTGCGCAGCGGACGCAGGAGATTGGCGTGCGCATGGCGCTGGGAGCGCAACCGGCACAGGTGCTGCGGATGGTGGTGCGGCAGGGACTGGCTTTGACTGGAGCGGGGCTCGTGGTTGGTGGCGCATTGGCTATTGCCCTTGGGCGTGCAGTAGCGAGTGTGTCGTTTACGAATTCCGGAATGGGTGCGAATGCAAAGCTGCTCGGCAGTGGCGCGAACGATCCGCTGATTTACGTGGGTGCCGCGGCATTCTTGTGCGTCGTTGCAGCACTCGCGTCGTATCTGCCGGCGCGGCGCGCGGCGTCGGTCGATCCCATGCAGGCGTTGCGGACGGAATAGGAGATTCACATGCGGAAGTTACGAGCATTGTGGTTGAGGGTGCTGGGCAAACAGCAGATCCGGGACGAATTTGAGGCGGAACTCGAGGGCCACGTCGCGATGCATACGGACGAAGGTGTGCGCGCGGGCCTCGATCCATCCGAAGCGCGGCGACAGGCGCTGATTCGCCTCGGTGGCGAGGAGCAGGTGCGACAGGCTTACCGGGATCGCGCGACGCTGCCGCCGATAGAAGGCGTGTTGCAGGATGTGCGGTTCGCATTTCGGCAGATGCACAAAGTGCCGGGGTTCGCGATCACAGCCGTGCTGACGCTGGCGCTGGGCATTGGCGCGAACGCCGTGATTTATACGCTGGTGGACTCGATTCTTCTGCGGCCACTGCCGTTTGCACGTCAGGATCGGCTGATGCGGATTACGGGCACAACCATGCCGGTTGCGCCGAAGGGATGGGTTCGCGCATTAGGTGAGAACGCGAAGGGGTTCGCAACGCTCGCGGGGTTTGGCCCCGATGCGGAGTCGAACGTGTCGGAGAACGATACGCCGGATCGTGTCTTTGGCACGTCGGTGACCGTGAACGCGCTTGGCACGCTTGGCATTCGTCCTGCCGTCGGCGATTTTTTCAATGCGGACGATGCGATTGCCGGGCAGGATCACGACGTGGTGTTGAGTTATGGCTACTGGCGCACCCATTACGGTGGCGAGGCTTCTGCAATCGGTCGGACGATGCGTATCGACGGCGTGTCGCGGCGCATCATCGGCGTGATGCCGGTCGGTGTTCATTTTCCGTACGCGGATACGCAGTTTGTTATCCCGGTTTCGTTTGTTCGTGCCGATCCGCGCGATCCGTGGGCCGTGCTTGATCTGCATATTTTTGGCCGGCTCTCCGACGGCGTGGCGCCTGCAAAAGCCCAGGATGAACTGCGCAGGCTGCACGGCATGCTGTTGCCGTTGTTTCCGTGGCGGATGCCGGATGTGTGGGCATCGGATATGACCGTGGTGCCGCTGTTGGAATCGGAAACCGGGGCGATGCGGCCGCGCCTGCTTCTTCTCTTCGGGGCGGTAGGGTTGATCCTGCTGATTGCCTGCGCAAACGTGGCGAACCTGATGCTGGCGCGAGCGACAGCACGAGAGCAAGAACTCGCCATTCGCGGCGCGCTGGGCGCATCGAGAAAGCGGCTGATGCAGCAACTGCTGTCGGAGAGTGCGGTGCTGGGTGTAACGGCGGGCCTCGTTGGGTTGGGCGCGGCGTTTGCCAGCCTGCGTATATTTGTGGGCTTGCTGCCGGCAGACACGCCGCGCATTCAGGATGTTTCTCTGCACGGGAGCGACGTTCTGTTTACGATGGGCGCTTCGGTTCTCGCGGGCTTGCTGTTCGGCGCGATTCCGGCAATCAAGATGGCATCGCTGAATCTGCTGGCGACTTTGCGCATGGGGAGCCGGGGCCTCATGGGGAAGAGCGCCGGATTTGGCGTGTCGATAGCGCTGGTGATGGCGCAGATTGGCCTTTCGGTCATGGTGATTACCGCGGCAGGATTGATGCTTCACAGCCTGTATCAGATTTCACGCGTCGATCCGGGATTCCGCACAGGAGGCACGGTGACGGCCGAGGTTGCCCTTGATGCTTCAGCGTGCAGAGAGAAGGGGCGATGCCAGTCGTTTTATGCGACGCTGCTCGAAAGCGCATCGGGAGCATCGGCCGTGGAGAGAGTGGCGCTCACGGAT
>Ga0302325_10004856_pt1 | contig 30966 bp, 28 predicted proteins | sample Palsa_T0_2_FD_201948 | JGI IMG/M metagenome (GOLD analysis project Ga0302325, IMG submission 201948) | Peat permafrost microbial communities from Stordalen Mire near Abisko, Sweden - Palsa_T0_2 | ecosystem: Environmental > Terrestrial > Soil > Palsa > Peat permafrost | place: Sweden: Abisko... | reverse complement strand
CATCGCCACCGCATCACGCCGGAACTCCGGCGGGAACTTCGAAGGCCGACCCCTCGACATGGTCTGCTTCCTATTGGACATGGACTACCTCCTATATGAGATGTCCGTCCAACGGGGGGATGCTCAGCATCACCGCGGGCCCGGACGGAGCGTTGTGGTTCACCAACGCGGGCTACGGCAACAACTCGATCGGGCGGATCACCACCGCCGGGGTGGTGACCAACTACACCGACTCGAGCATCGACGACCCGGAGGGCATCACCGCAGGCCCGGACGGATCCTTATGGTTCACCAAGGGGAACAGTTCGATCGGGCGGATCACCACCGCAGGCAAAGTAACCAACTACGCCGTCACCCCTGAAAGTGGGCCGTATGGAATTACCGTCGGGCCGGACGGGGCGTTGTGGTTCACCGGCGACGGCAACAACTCGATCGGGCGGATCACCACCCCTGCCACCATCAGCCTGACACCAAACTCCGGTGCCCCGGGCACGGACGTGGACGTCTCGGGCAACGGCTTCGACCCCGGAGATTCAATCACGGTCAAATACAAAACCGGCCTCAACGCCCCGAACCCGACAACCGAGATCATCTGCACCGCCACCGCCGCTTCCGACGGCAGTTTCACCTGCTCCGGCGACATCCCTTCAGGAGCAACCGCCGGAGCCGCCGGCTCCCACAAAATCGTCGTCAAAGGCAAGCCCTCAGGAGTGAAAACCAACACCACCTTCACAATCACCTGACCAGGCCATAACGGTAGATCTGGAACACCGCTCCACCGACGTTCGTCGCGCCGCAAACCGATGCATGTCGACGGATATTTCAAGAGCGTTCACAGTCCGATTCAGGCGGGCGGCATCCAGAACCTGCATGCGGAACGTCGCATCCCGGTAACCATTGGGCGCTCGGCAGTTGTAGCCGCCCTGGTCGTCGCGAGGATCGGGTCTGGCCAGAGAGCCGGCACGGGACAGTGCGAGTGCTTGGCGGGCTGCGACGCGGGATCGCTGTCGCTGGCGTCGAGGTCGAGAGCATCAAAGAAGACGGAGGCCCGCTCGCTGTAGCGGTCATATAGTTCGTAGCGTCTGTTCTGGCGAGCAGAAAGCGATCAGGTTGGTAAACGCTCGGGCCGATTCCTCCTCCAGCTCTGCTTCCATGGCCCGCTGAAGGCTTTCCTCGAGTTTGGCACCCATCTCGGGGCGAGCTGTGTACGGGGCGACGAGCCGCCCCGTATGAGGTCAGCGAAGAGCGGAGTCGAGCACCTCGATGGAAGGTGCGAAGTAGTAAGACCCGGATGCTGGCGTCGAGTAGTCAGTGAGGGCGTCACGAACCTGACCGTTGATGCCGTATATGGCCTCCATCCGCTCGCGCAAGGGGGCCTGATCCCGGCAAAAGCCGAGGAAGTAAAGGCCAACCGTGCCGTCGTGCAGAGCGTACGGCGTCGAGCGGCGGACGATCTCGTTGCGCTTCGACTTGGACGCGTCAGCGGTCTCACCCTCACGGAGTTCCACGTGGGAGAGGTGAGAGGTGGGTACCTGCTTGTCCAGGCGGGTCGAGTCCGCCCTGGTCCGGCCGAACAGGTTGTCCTGATCGTCTGGGCTGAGGCTGAAGAAGTACTTGAGATCGTGGACCCAGCGCTGCGCGATAGCGAACGAGCCGCCCGCTCCCGGGCTGCCGTCGGCAATGACGGCGCACTCGCCCTGGCGGTCGGGCGTGGGATTGCCTGTTCCGTCGATGTAGCCGGTCAGGTCCAAGCTGGCGCCGTAGATCCAGGCGATGGTCTCCCGAGCCACGGCCATGTGACCCGCAACAGCCGTCCGGAACTGGTACTGCGTGTTCCAGTTGCGGTCCTTGTGGTCCGAATGGACCCAGATCAACAACTCTTCCTGAGTAGCCTTCGCTTCCTTGCCATCCGCTGACTTGTAGCCGGGATAGGGCTGGAAGTCGGCGGGAATGTCGTCGGTCAACTCAGCCAACAGCGTCGGGCCGAACATGATGCAAAGGTTGACCCCTTGGCGCCCGCAGTCTGTCCTGAGGTCGGCCAGGGCCTTCTTGATTACCCCCAAGTCGGCACCTTCGGTGCGACTTAGATGTACGTACCACTGGTGCTCGCCCAGTGACGTCAGGATTGCCTCCTGTGGTGCAGCCATTGTTCCTACCCTTCCCGATCGCGGACCAGATCCGGGGCAAATGTAACCGATCGCGCCCGGGGCCGTGGCCGGGTCCTACAGAGGTCAGCCGAGGCAGGAATCGGGGGCTCCGAAGCCTCTCCGAACCGCGGGGCAAGATGGCACCGTGATCGTCGTCCTCGTGGCCACCGAAGAAGAGCTCCCCGGCGCCCGGGCCAGCCTTCGCCAACTCGGATTGACCGCACCAGAGGTGGTGGCGCCGAGCGATACCCGGCGGCTTCTGCTTTCGCCCGTCATCGATGAGTCCCGGGGGGCGCAAGTCGTCACCCGCCTTCGCTCCGAGGGCCGGCTGGCGGTGCTTCGTCCCGCCGGCGGCCCGCAGCTGGGAGCCTGGACCCGCCACACCCGCCCGGTCCTGGTCGGAGACCGGCTCGCCGTGTGCTTCGCATGGTCCGAGCACGATCGCCGGGGTCTGGCGAACCTGGTCGAGATCGACCCGAATGGCGGTTTCGGGACCGGTGATCACCCCTCGACCAGGCTCTTGCTCGAAGCCCTCGCCTCGGGCATCACCGGCGGGGAGCGAGTGCTCGATGTCGGCTGTGGGAGCGGCGTGCTCGGGCTGTGTGCGCTCCGCCTGGGGGCTTCGAACATGGTGGGAGTGGACATCGAGACACAGGCGATCGACGCGACCAGACGCAACGCGGCGTTGAATGGCTTCGAACGACGAGTGCAAGCGACCCGAACCACCCTCGATGGAATCGAGGGGGCCTTTGACGTGGTCCTGGCCAACATCGGCAGGGCGGGGATCGTCGAGTTGGCGCCACAGCTTCTGGCGCGCGTCTCACCGAACGGATGGCTTGGGGTTAGCGGAATGGCCCCCGCTCAGTGCTCGCTCGTCGCGGCATTGCTACGTCCCCTGCAAGTGGTCGAGCGCCGCATGTGCGACGACTGGCCGGCCCTCGTTCTCGCCCATCGACCATTCGGCCACCAACCGCAGTCGCCCAAGTTTGCCGCGCTGCCCTCGTCGGTGAAATGTTGAATGCACCGCCGACACCGGGGCCGGCCGGAGCTGTGTCCATCGCATCGGGCTCGCGGCCACGACCATCCGGCCAGTCTGGGCTACTTCTTGGTTTCCCAGAACACGTGGTCGATCTCTGCGATGCGAGCGAGCAGGTCGTCGGCCACCGCCACGTCGTTGGTCTTCTTGGCTTCGCCCGCGGCCTTGGTGGCCTTCCAGAAGAGGTCGTGCAGTTGTGGATGAGCCTCCAGGTGCTCCGGTTTGAAATAGTCGGTCCACAGGACCCAAAGGTGGCGTTTGACCAGGTCGGCCCGCTCCTCCTTGATCGTCACCGCACGGGTCTTGAACACGTTGTCGTCCGACTCGTTGAACTTCTCCATGCAAGCCTTGACCGAATCTGCCTCGATGCGGGCCTGCGCGGGGTCATAGACGCCGCACGGCAGGTCGCAATGGGCGTAAATCGTCTTCGGCTCGCTCAGCAGATCAGCGAAGCTGAGCACGCGAGACAGGATCGTCATCACCGAGGCTCCTTGTTCGATGTTTCGTGAAGGGGTTCACCCTACCGACTCCGAAACCAAGCGATCGCCGGTGATGAGAACGGCTTCGGCCGCCGCAGTGGCCTTGGCCGTGCTCAGCGTCGGACGCCGGCGCGTCGGGCGCCGGCGGGGCGGGCGCCGGACCTTTGGGCGCGTCATCGTGAGTGGAGAGAGCATGGTCCCAGGGTTCGAACCGGGCGATCGCCTTCTCCTCTGGCCCATTTGGCGGCTCAAGGTCGGGCAGGTGGTCGCGCTGCCCGATCCACGCGACGCCACCCGCCTCTTGGTCAAGCGGGTCCACTATGTGGTCGGCCAGAACATCGACGTGAGAGGAGACAACGACGCGGCCAGCACAGACAGCCGCCACTTCGGTCCCGTCAGGCGATCCCAGCTTTCGGGCCGGGTGCTGTACCGCTACGCACCACTTGGACGGACCGGGCTGTGGCCCGAGTAGCATCGACGGCGATGCCAACGGGTCGGGTGAGAGAGCGACCGGCCACCTCGGGCGCCCTGCTGCCGCTTCGCCGGCCTCTTCCTGCGCCCCCGCCCGAACCGCGCTCGAGCGACGTCGACGAGTGGGGCCGCTCGGAGAAAACCCGCTCTCTCATGCGCCAGATCTACGGCCCGATCTACCACCGTTGGTTTCGAGCCGATTGGGAAGGGCTCGAGAAAATACCCCAAAATGGCGGCGCCCTACTGGTCGCCAATCACGCCGGAGCCATTCCCGCCGATGCTCCGGTGATCATGCACGGGATCGAGGAAGAGCTCGGGCGGCCCGTGTACGGGCTGGCCGACTACCTGTTCCGGTCTCTGCCAGTGATTGGAACGGCCTGGGCGAGAGGCGGCGGCGTCCCCGCCCACCCGGACAACGCCTACCGTTTGCTTCGCGAGCAGCAGCAGCTCGCGCTCGTCTTTCCGGAGGGCACCAAGGGGACCGGGAAGGTGTTTTCGGAGCGATACCAGCTGCGCCGCTTCGGGCGCGGCGGGTTCGTGGAGATCGCCATGCGCGCCGGGGTCCCGGTCGTGCCGATCACGGTCGTGGGCAGCGAAGAAGCCATGCCGATCGTCGCCAAATCGAGCCGGCTGGCGAAGATTATCGGTGTGCCGTACGTGCCCATCACGGCCAACATGCTGCTACTCGGCCCGCTCGGCCTGCTCGGCTACTTTCCCGCCAAGTTCAAGCTTCGAGTTCTCGACCCGGTCACCTTCGACGTGCCGCCCGACCAGGACCGGTATCCGAGGAGCCGGGTCTTCGAGGGGGCCGAATCGATCCGGCAGGAGATGCAGAAGAACTTGTACGACATGCTGCGCAAGCGGCGCAGCGTCTGGTTCGGTTAGTGCCCGGCTTCAGTGGGTAGACGGATCCTGATCACCGGCCTGGCCTCCTTTTGGGGAGGCCGTCTGGCGTGGGGGTTCGAGCAGGATCCGTCGATCGAGGTGATCGTCGGCATGGACACGGACGATCCGGTCGTGGCGTTGGAGCGCACTGAGTTCGTCCGCACCGACGACAGCTATTCGACCCTGGCCCGCCTGGTCCGCGCCACCCAGGTCGACACGGTCGTGCACGCCGGCCTGGTGGTCAACTCGGCGGTGGTGCCGGACCGGCGTTTGCACGAGAAGAACGTGATCGGAACCATCAACCTCCTCGCCGCCCTGGGCGCCGAGGACAGCCGGGTGACGTCTCTGGTGGTCAAGTCCTCGGCCTTGGTGTACGGGGCCGCCCAGGAGGACCCGACCTGGTTTCGGGAGGAATCCCGCCGCACGAGCGCGGCCAGGACCAGGGTCGAGCGGTCCCTTGTAGAGGTCGAGGGCTACCTGCGCTCGTTCGCCGAGGAGTTCGCCAACATCAAGGTGGCCGTGCTGCGCTGCGCCAACGTCCTCGGCGAGGATCTCGTCACCCTGTTCTCCAAAGCGTTGATGATGCCGATGATCCCCACCATCGCCGGGTTCGATCCGCAACTACAGTTCGTGGAGCAGGTCGACATCGTGAGGGCCATCGAGTTCGCGGTCAGCCGCCAGCTCGAAGGGGTCTACAACGTGGCAGGCGACGGGCGGCTGCCGTGGTCGGAGATCAGGGCGATAGCAGGCCATCCTCCGCTATTGCTCAGCCCGCTGGGAACGAGCATGTCGGCTGCGGCGCTGGCCCGCCTGGGCGTGATCAAGCTGCCGCCCGAGGCGCTCAACCTGCTCAAGTACGGCCGGGGCATCGACAACCGCAAGCTCAAGTCAGTCGGCTTCGACTACCGGTACACGACGGCGGGAGCCGTTCGGCACTTCGTCGAGGGCCAGCGGCTGCGGCGGGTGGTCGGCGAGACAGAACCGTCGTACCGGTACCAGGGAGACGTCGAGTCTTTCTTCCGTCACTCACCCGCCATCGTGCGGGAGCGCTAATCGACCGGCAGGATCCAGCCCCTCAGGTAGTCGTCGCGGCGGTCGTTCCACTCCTCGGACGTGATGGCGTAGCGCACGTGGTCCTCCCACCGCCCATTGATCTCGAGATAGCGCTCGGCGACCCCTTCGGCGCGCAGGCCGAGCTTCTCGACCACCCGGTGGCTGGGTCGGTTGCGGGGGATGATGGACGCCTGCAGACGGTGCAGGGCCAGATCTTCGAACGCGAACCGGCAGAGCACCACAAACGCTTCCGGAACATATGAGTGCCCGGCCGCAGCCTCGTCGATCCAGTAGCCGACGTAGGCGTTCTGGTACGGGCCGCGCTGCACCGACGACAGGTTGATCTCACCGACGAAGCGTTCGTGTCCGGACCCGATAAAGATCCCGAAGCCGTAGCCGGAACCGAGCTGCCGTTCCCGTTCCCTGGCCCCGCAGCGGGCGGCGAAGATGCGCCGGTCCTCGGTGGCGTCAGGCTGGCCGGGAAGGGGACGCGGCTCCCACTTGAGCAGCCAGTCCCGGGATCGGATTCTCACCTCCCGCCAGGCGTCGAAGTCGGATGTGGTCAAGGGTCGCAGGAGTACCCTCTGTCCAGTCAATGACGGGGTGTGAGGTCGAACCGGGTTGTTCCAGGTCACCGACCCAGCAACTCCCCCAGAGCCGCCAAGAGCAGGGTGACGTTGCGGATCCTCGCTGTGTGGCCCATGCAGCCGATGCGCCACAGCTTCCCGGCCCACGGCCCGACGCCCCCGCCGATCTCGATGCCGTAGCGCTGTAAGAGGGTGCGTCGGATGGCGCCGTCGTCGACGCCTTCGGGGATGACGACGGTCGTCAGTTGAGGCAACCGGCTTCCCTCGGTCGCCCACAGTTCCAAACCGAGCTTCTCCAGCCCTTCTTGAAGGAGGGCGCCACACTGGGCATGGCGGGCCCACGAAGCCTCGAGCCCCTCCTCCAGGAGGGCGCCCAGGGCGGCGTGCAAAGAGGCGATCATGGCTATGGGAGCGGTGTGGTGATACTTGCGGGTGGCGCCTGCGGTGTAGTCCCCGATCATGCCCAGATCCAGGTACCAGCTCTGAGGTCTGGCGATGCGTCGCTCCCACGCCCGGGCCCCGATGGTGAGCGGGGCCAGGCCGGGTGAGACGCCCAGGCACTTTTGCGTCCCGCTGTAGGCGATGTCGACGCCCCATTCGTCGATGGCGACCGGTATCCCGCCGAGCGAGGTGACGCAGTCGGCCAGCAGGAGAGCATCTCCCTTGCCTGCGGCGACCGCAGCCACGTCGTTGCGCACCCCGGTGCTCGTCTCCGCGTGCACCAACGCGATGACCTTCGGTGATGGGTGGGCCGAGAGCAGGGCCGACGGATCGAGGGGCTGACCCCACGTCCCGTCGACGCGGATGACTTCGGCACCGCAGCGGTCGGCCACATCGCACATGCGCTCGCCGAAGAGCCCGTTGACGCCAACGGTCACGGTGTCGCCGGGGCCGACGGTGTTGACGAACGCCGCCTCCATCCCGGCCGAGCCGGTGCCCGACACCGGCAAGGTAACCGCGTTGCCGGTGGCCCACACGGTTCGCAGCCGGTCGCAAGTCTCGTCGAGGATCTGGATGAACTCCGGGTCGAGGTGCCCGAGCATCGGCCGGGTCAGACCCTCCGTCGCTTCGGGATACGGATTGCAAGGGCCGGGACCCATCAGCACGCGGTCGCTAACAACCATGACCGAAATGGTAGACGGCCCCGTCGGGGGCCGGAGGGGCCGGACGAGGGGCGGACGCGCCTCTACGTCGTACCGGCGCCGAGGCTGAGGACGATGCCGTCGAGGATGTCGGCCTCCGAGGTCAGGCATCGGTCGAAACCGAATTGGCGCATGACCTCGACCAACACGATCGTGCCCCCGACGATCACGTCGGCTCGCTGCGGCTCCACTCCCGGTACCAGGCGGCGCTGTTCCGATGTCATCGAGCCCAGCGCCCTCAGCATCGCTTCCACGTGGCCCAGGGTGAGCAGGTAGTGGTGCACCCGGTCTCGATCGTAGGAGTCCAGTCCCTGGTCGACCGACGCCAGGCAGGCGACGGTGCCGGCCAGCCCCACCAGGGTGGAACCCGTGCGAAAAGCCGGCTGGGCTTCGGCCGCCTGTTGGATGAGCGCTCGCGCCGACTGGCTGGCGGCTGCGACGTCGTTCGAAGTCGGCGGATCCGACGCCAGATAACGCTCGCTGAGGCGAACGCACCCCATCTCCAGCGACACCACAGCGAGGGGCCCACCTTCGAGGCCGGGACCGACGGCCAGTTCGGTGGATCCCCCGCCGATGTCGACGACCAGCCACGGCCCGCTCGACGGATCCAACTCGGCCGTGGCGCCCTCAAAAGAAAGCCGGCCTTCTTCCACGCCGGCTATCAGTTCGGGGCGGACGCCGATGACGGAAGCCGCGGCGGAGAAGAAATCCTCGCGGTTGGCCGCGTCTCGAGCCGCCGAGGTAGCCGTCATGCGAACCCGCTGGACTCCGTGTCGGTCCAGGGCGGCCTTGTACTCGCGAAGGACGTCGACGGTCCTGGCCATAGCGTCGGGCGCCAACGTCGCCGTCCGGTCGACGCCCTGGCCCAGCCTGGTGATGCGATTCAACCGTTCCACGGTGGCGCCGCCCGGGTAAGCGATGAGCAGCCGGGTGGACTGGGTGCCGCAATCGATGGCCGCCACCGGCGGGGCCGGCGCTGCGGTCCCGGCCGCCGAAACGGGGATGGTTTCGGCGGACAGCTGCTCGGCCACCCACCGCCCTACCGGATCGTCGCCACCGGCCAGGTGCCAGGCGTAGTGGGCGTGGAGGCACTTGACGCCCCGACGCGTCCCGCCCACCCCTCCTGACGGCCGAGGCCCGCTCCACCGGGCGGGCAGGTCCGAGTCGCGCTCCGCGGCGTAGGCCTCGTGGGCGGCGGCCAGCTCGGCCGGATCCACCTCCAATCCGGCCGCCCTCACCCCCCCCGTTGATTCGAGGCGGTCCACGGCCAGCCTGGCCTCCTTGCCCACCAGCCAGTACCTGGTGGGCATCGGGGTGCCGTCGTCGAGCAGAGGCGGGTTGCGGATGACGACGGGCTCCCCGGCCGGATCCCTGACGACCACGGTGAAGGCGCTCCGCGGCTGCCGTCCCAGCAGCTCGGTGACTCGGGCGCGATCGCCGTCGCTGAGGGCCGTCAGAGCCCGACCTTCGCCCCCGACCGGCTGGCGCGCCTCGTCCGCCTGCGGGCCATCACGATCAGGATCAGCGCCACGAGGCCGGCCGCGGGCAGCAGGCGTTTGGCCGTCGACCCACCCGCCACGGCCAGCAAGTCCAACGGTTCCGCTTCCGGTGAATGGATGCGCCGCGGACCCGACGACTCGGTCCTTTTGGAACCGTTGATGTTGAGATCGGCTGCGCCGACAGCGCGCTTCGAGCCGTTCGGCGAGGCGGGACCGGTGGTCGAAAGGTCGTGGTCGGCGGGTGACGATGGGGGCTCGGAAGCTCGGCCGGAGGACTCGATGTCGGCTTCGAGGCTGTCAACGAACTGACCGATCAGCTTGCTGCTCACGTCGGCCATGACTCCCCGCCCGAACTGGGCCACCTTCCCCGTGACGGTCAGATCAGTGACCACAGATACCTTGGTTCCCTCGCCGTCAGCGGTCATGGTCGCGGTGATGATCGCGCTCGCGTTTCCCTGGCCGCGGGTGTCGCGGCCCGACGCCTTGAGCACCACCCGCCCCGCCGCCTCGTCACGCTCGATGAACGTCGCGGCCCCCTTGTACTGGGCGGTGATCGGACCCACCTTTACCTTCACGATTCCCCGATACTCGCCGCCGTCGACCTCTTGAAGTTGAGCTCCGGGCAGCATCGGAGCGATCCGCTCGACGTCTGTGAGAACCTTCCACGCGTCGGGAACCGGAACCCCCACCCGGAAGTTGTTGGTCAGTTCCATGTTTCCAAGTCCTCTCTAGTGTCTACGTCTGCGGGATCACCTTGGCACGGTACTTCCATAACCAGATCAGGCCTCTCCCTGATCACCGATCGGGCCCCATGATCGCCGCGCTGCGGCAGCAGATCCCACACGCCCGCCGACAATCGAACCGGGTTCCGGCGGGCCCCATGGTAGGTCGCGACGGCTATGGGCGAGGCGGAGCGGGCCACCGCCTGCCAGGCCTCCGACGACACGAGTGGCTGGTCGGCCAATCCCACCACGACCGCATCGAGACCTTCGACGCGCGCTTTCGACACGGCAGCTTGGAGCGAAGTGGCCTGACCCTCGGCCCAGGCCGGGTTCGGGAGGATTTCGGCCCGGTCAGGCAGGACGCCGGCCAGGTCCACCGCGCCCGTCACCACCCACGTCCGGTCCAGGCCGGCGGCCAACGCGCTCGACACCGCCCACCACACGAGCGGCCGGCCGTTCCAGTCGGCGAGCAGCTTGTGGGCGGCGTCGGGTCCGGTCCGGAAGCGGGTGCCACCTCCAGCGGCGAGCACCACCGCCGCGGTGCCGCTCAGGGCGTTTCTCTCGTCACGACCAGGTCGCGGTGGATCGGGCCTTCGCTGTCGCGAAGCGACGGGGCGTCCCTCCCGGTGCGCAGCGAGATGATCTCGGCGCAGACGGCCACCGCCGTCTCCTCTGGAGTTCGGGCGCCGATGTCGATCCCGATCGGACCCATGACCCGAGCCAGGCCGGCTTCGTCGACGCCTGCTTCTCGCAAGCGGTCTTCGCGGTCCTCGGTCGTGCGCCGCGAGCCCATGGCGCCGAGGTAGCCCACCCGGGTGGTCAGCGCCGCCACGATGGCCGGCACGTCGAACTTCGGGTCGTGGGTCAGAACGCAGACAGCGTCCCGGGGTCCCAAGTCGGCGCCCACCTCGGCCAGATGCCGGTCGGGCCAGGCCACCACCACCTCGTCGGCCATCGGAAATCGGGCTCTAGTGGCAAAAACGGGGCGGGCGTCACAGACGGTGACGCGATAGCCGAGGATCTTGGCCACCTTGGCGAGGGCGGCCGTGAAATCCACGGCGCCGAAAATGATCATGCGGGGCGGGGGCGCAAACGACTCGATGAAGACAGAGACGTCGTTCTCGCGCGCCTCGCCGTGCAGGCCGTAGTGGCGGGTGGCTGTCAGGCCGGACGCCAGCTCACCGTGGACATCGCGGGTGACCACGCGGTCCAGATCCGCGTCGCCGAAGCTGCCGAGGACTCGCGGCGGGGTCCCCGGTAGCACTAGCAGCTTGGCTCCGAGCATGTCCTCGGGGCCCTCGACAATCTCTGCTATCGCCACCGGCTGCTCGGCGCGGATCGCAGCCGCCAACGCCTCGAACATGCCGCTCACCAGTCGAGCGGCTCCACGAAGACCCGGATGGTGCCGCCACAGGTGAGCCCGACAGAGAAGGCTTCCGCGTCGGAGTAACCGAAGGTGCACAGCCTGGGGCGTCCATCGCCGGCCAGGACTTCCAGAGCCTCAGCCACCACCGCGCCCTCCACGCATCCCCCCGAAACGGAGCCTGCGACTTCTCCAGCCTCCGACACCGCCATGGTGGCACCGGGCAGCCGCGGCCCCGACCCTTCGAGCGCCACCACCCGGGCCAGCGCCACCTTCTTGCCCTCGCGTCGCCACCGCTCGATGTCGACCAACACCTCCTTCACGACAGAACCTCGTCGACGGTCGGCCGGGGGACACCTCGGGCGTATTCGTTGCCGGGTGACCCCGTCGTGGTCATCTCACTCCTCCAAGTTGCCTGGTGGCGGACCCTTTCCCAGGGCGGGCGACGACGGCCGCAAGCTGTTCGAGCGATGACACGGAATGGCCCTCCACGAACTGATCAACAAACGGAAGCGCCGCGGCCATCCCCCGGGCCAGGGGTGCGTAGCCCCAGGACGCTTTGAGCGGGTTGACCCACACCACCCGTCGCGCCACCCGGGACAGCCGGGCCATCTCGGCCGCGACCAGAGCGGGATCGCCGCGATCCCATCCGTCGGAGCATATGACCACCACCGCTCCGCGGGCCGTACCGCGGACGCCCCACAAGTCGTTGAACTGCTGAAGGCTCGCCCCGATGCGCGTCCCGCCCGACCAGTCCCCGACCGCGCCGGCGACCAGAGCGAGGGCCGCTTCGGGATCTCTCCTGGCCATCTCTCGGGTGATCCTGGTCAGCCGGGTCCCCACGGTGAACACTTCCACCCGGCCCGCCCGGCGGGCCGACACGGCGGCGTGCGCGAAGCGGGCCAGACCCCGCGCGTAAGGCTCCATGCTGCCCGAGACGTCGAGCAGGAACACCATCTGGCGGGACCGCTCGACTGGGACCCGCCAAGCCCGACGAACCGGCACCCCGCCGCTCGGCAGGCTCCGCCTCACGGTGCCTCGTAGGTCAGGGTGCCCGGGGGCGCGGTGCTTGGCCGGTCGAGTCCGTCGCGACGGGCGCAGCTCGCTCGAGATTCGCAGCGCGGAGATGAGCCGGAGGGCCTCGGCCCACTCGGCGGCCGTGAAGGCCGACATGTCGCGGTGCTTGAGCACTTCCGCCGACGAGTACCGCAGCACTTGCAACTCTTCGGCGGGGGGACGACCGTCGCCGGCATCCGGATCGGTCGCTCCTTCCTCCTCGTCGGTGGTGAGGGTGACGGGGGTTGCGTCGGCTATCAGCGGAGGCGACATCGGTCGGTCCTGCCAGTAAGACGCAAAGACCCGCTCGTAGGTAGGGAGATCCTCTGAACGTCGCACGAGCGTGGCCCGCCCCGCCCAGTACACGCGCTCGAGCCGGTCCAAGCCGACCAGTCCCAAGGCTTCGGTGAAGACGATCACCGATCCGGTCGGAACGGCCAGCCCGGCGGCCCGCAGCGCCCCCGCGAAGCCGGCCACGATGCGCTCGGCACCGGTCACGGCATCGGGATCGACGACGGGGTCATGCTCCGGCGGGCTATTGGAAGTCATTCTCTCGGGAGGAGCGCGGCCCGGACCAGGTCGCCTATGCCTCCGGCGCGCACTCGGGCCTGGTCCTCCTGGTACTTGAGGACCGTGCCCAGGGTCAGGTCCAACGAGCGTTCGTCGATCTCGCTGCGACCCAACGCGGCCAGAGCCGACGTCCAGTCGATCGACTCGGCCACGCCGGGCGGCTTGTACAGGTGCATGTCGCGCAGGGCTTCGACGGCCCCGGCCACTTGCAGGGCCAGCTTGGGCACGGCCTCAGGTGCCCGCATCCGGATTATGGCCACTTCCCGCTCGAAGTCGGGATGCTCGACCCAGTGATACAGGCAACGCCGCTTGAGCGCGTCGTGGACGTCCCTGGTCCGATTGGAGGTGATGATGACAACAGGCGGCTCGACTGCTCTAAAAGTCTTCAGCTCCGGGATGCTCACCGCGTAGTCGGACAGGAACTCGAGGAGGAAGGCCTCGAACTCGTCGTCGGCCCGGTCCACCTCGTCTATGAGCAGAACCGGCGGCGGTCCCTCGGAGTGGTCGATCGCCATCAGGAGCGGCCGACGGACAAGGAAGCGCTCGCTGTACACCTCGTCCTCGGCGGCGGCTGGTCCGCCCGCCTCGGCGGCCCGCAAGTGCAGGAGCTGGCGGGCGTAGTCCCATTCGTAGACCGCTTGGGAGACGTCAATGCCTTCGTAGCATTGAAGCCTCAGCAGGGCGCCACCGGTCCAAGCCGACAGCACTTTGGCCACTTCGGTCTTGCCGACTCCGGCTTCGCCTTCGAGCAGCAACGGGCGGTGCAAGGCCAGGGCCAGAAAAATGGAGGTGGCCAACCCTTCGCCGGCCAGGTATCCATGACCGGCCAAGGCGGCCGCCACGGCGTCGACGGTCAAATCGGACCACCTTTGAGGGCTCAGCACTCCGCCAGGTTACGGCCGCCAGGAGCTCGAGCCGATGCTGGGGCTCGCCGTTAGGCGGCGCCAGCCTCCTCCAGCGCCCGGCGAACGAGGACTTGGGCCAGATGACGGCGGTACTCGGCGCTGGCGTTGAGGTCCTCCGGCGGGTCGAGGCCGTCGGATGCGTGGGATGCGGCTTCGGGGGCGGAAGCTCCATCAGCCAGGGCCTGTTCGACCGCACCCGCCCGCAGCGGAGTCGGTCCCATGTTGACCAGAGCCACCCCGGGACGGGAACCGCCGACGGCGGCCACGCCTACGATGGCCCAGTCCTGGGCTCGACGGTTGAACTTCTGGAACGACCACCCGGCTCCGGTCGTCTTTTCGACGCCGATCTCGGTGAGCACTTCATCGGGCTCCAAAGCCGTCTCCAGGAACCCTCGGAAGAAGTCCGAGGCCGCGATCTGGCGCTCCCCTCTAGGTCCGACGACCGTAAACGTGGCCCCCAGGGCCAGGCAGGCGGCGGGCAGATCGGAGGCGGGATCGCCGTGGGCGATCGAGCCTCCGATGGTGCCCCGGTGGCGGACTTGGGGATCCCCTACCTGGCCGGCCACGTGAGCGAGTAGCGGCGCGTGGGTGCGAAGGACGTCGCTGGTCTCGACGTCCCGATGACGGGTGAGGGCGCCGACCGAGATCCGATCACCGTTCTCTCGAATGTAGGACAGGTCGGCGAGGCGGCCGATGTCGACCAACAACGTCGGGGCGGCCAGGCGCAGCTTCATCAGAGGCAACAGGGAATGGCCTCCCGCCAGAAGCTTGGCGTCCTCTCCCCCATCTGACAACAAGCCGATCGCCTCATCGAGGGTCGTGGCCCGGCTGTACTCGAAAGCGGCGGGGATCACTTCGGCGCCTCCTCTCCGGTCATGTCGACCGCAGTCATGACGCGGATGTGGAAGGAACCCTGGAGGCAGCCAGGACGGCCTGGACGATGTTGTGGTAGCCGGTGCAGCGGCAGAGGTTGCCTTCCAACCCTTCGCGGACCTGGGCTTCGTCGAGCTCGCCGTTCTCGGCGATCAGCGAGACCGCCGCCATCACCATGCCTGGCGTGCAATAGCCGCACTGGAGTGCGTGGTGCTCGCGAAACGCTTCCTGGACCGGATGCATCTGGTCTCCGGAGGCCAGGCCTTCGATCGTGGTGATGTCGGTGCCGTCCGCCTGCGCCGCCAGCATGGTGCACGACTTGACCGACTCGCCGGCGACCAAGACGGTGCACGCGCCGCAAGAAGAAGTGTCGCATCCGATGTTGGTCCCAGTCAGACCGACGACGTCGCGTAGATAGTGGACGAGCAACAGTCGAGGTTCCACCTCGTGCTCCTCGACGTCACCATTTACCCGGATCGTTACCCTCATGCGGTCCCCTGTGTCTTCAGAGCCGCCCAGACGTTTTGCGGACTGGCCGGCATGTCGATGTGTCGCACCCCGAGATGGGAAAGGGCGTCGACCACGGCGCTCTGAACGGCCGGAGTCGAGCCTATAGTGCCCGACTCGCCTATGCCTTTGGCCCCCAATGCGTTGACGGGGGTCGGCGTCTCCATGGCCACCAGCTCGAAGCTCGGTAACTCGGTAGCCGAGATCATGGCGTAGTCCGCCAGATTGGACGTGACCGGGTTGCCGTCGGCGTCGTAGCGGAACTCCTCGAGCAGGGCTTGGGCCGCGCCTTGAGCCAACCCCCCGTGGCGTTGCCCTTCGGCCAGTAGCGGGTTGAGGATGGTGCCGGCGTCGTCGACCGCGATCAGCCTTTGCAGCTTTACTTGTCCGGTCTCGATGTCGACTTCGACGACCGCGACGTGCGATCCGAAGGGAAAAGTGGGAGCCGGCGGGCTGGAGCTGTGCTCTACTTTCAGGCCTCCGCTCGCTTCGGCCTCCCCTGCGATCTGCCCCCACGATCGCCAGACCGACGGCGTCCCGGTTACATGGAATCGGCCGCCTACCTTGTCCAGCACCACGTCGTCGACGCTGGCTTCCAGCATGTCGGCCGCAAGGATCCGGGCTTGGTCCACCAGGGAAATTGACGCTTCGTGCACCGCCAGCCCGCCGGCCTGTAGCGATCGGGAGCCGAAAGTGCCACCGCCTTTGGGTACCAGGTCCGTGTCGTTGGCAACCACTTCGATGTCGTCGATGGGGATGCCGAGCTGATCCGACGCGATCATGGACCAGGCCGTGACGTGGCCCTGCCCGTGCGGCGAGCTGCCGGTGTGGACGCGGGCCTTCCCGCTCGGCAGGACCTCGACGGCCGCGAATTCACCGGTGTCACCGGCACCGTTGGTGATCTCGACGTAGGTCGACACGCCGATACCGATTTGACGTGGGCCGCCCCCTTGGCGGCGCCGGGCCTGTTCGGCCCGGAGCTCCTGGTAGTTGGACGCTTCCAAGGCCAGGTCCAGGGCCCGCTCGTAGTCGCCGATGTCATAGGTCGCGCCGGTAACGGTCGTGTGAGGGAAGGCGTCCTTGCCGAGGAGGTTCTTGCGGCGGACCTCGGCCGGGTCCATCCCGATCTCGAGCGCGAACAGATCCATGGCCCGCTCGATCGCGGCCGTGGCCTCGGGCCGGCCCGCCCCGCGGTAGGCGACGGTAGGAGTCGTGTTGGTGGCGACTCCGACGGCCGAGCATTCGACTTTGGCGATGTCGTAAGTACCGGGAGCCATCATGGAGGTAAGGAACGGGAGGATGGCGCCGATGGCCGGATAGGCGCCGCCGTCCTGCACGATCTCGAGGCGGTAGGCGAGCACGCGGCCGTCACGGCCGCCCCCCACGGTGATGGTCTGGACCTGGGCCCGCCCGTGGCCGAGGGCGACCATGCTCTCCGAGCGGGTCTCGGTCCAGCGGACCGGCCGCTGGGTCTTCCGAGCCAGCCAGGGGAGGAGGTACTCCTCAGGGTACAGACCGATTTTTGCGCCGAAGCCGCCTCCGACGTCGGGTGCGATCACGCGGACCCGGTCTTCAGCCAGGCCGTAAATTCCGCACAGGGCCTCTTTCACACCGTGGGGGTGCTGGATGGAAGCCCACTGGGTGAGACGGCCGTCCTCCCCCCACTGGGCCAGGCTGCAGCGAACTTCCATCGGGCAGGGGGCCACCCTTTGATTGATGACCCGTTGGGTCACGACGACGTCGCAGCCGTCGAAGTGGCCTTCGTCCAAGGGCTGCCGGAAGTCGACCGCCACGTTGGTGCCCACCTCGGGGAAGAGCAGCGTCCCGCCGGCGAGCGCGACTTCGGAGTCGACCACCGAAGGAAGCGGGTCGTACTCGACAAACACGGCCTCGGCCGCGTCCTCGCCTTGGTAGCGCGCCTCGGTCAGGATCACCGCGACCGGCTCGCCGACGAAGCGGACCACGCCGTCGGCGAGCATCGGGCGCGCCATCCCTTCGGGCAGCATCGGCATGGCGAGCGGCACCGGCGGCAGGTCGATGTCCGACGCGGTAAAGGCCGCCATGACTCCGGGCCGCGTCAGCGCTTCACTGGCGTCGATGGAGACGATTCGGGCGTGGGCCATCGTCGCTCGGATGTACGTGGCCCACAAGGCCCCGTCGCCCGCCAGGTCGTCTCCGTAGACGCCGCCGGTGGTGAGGAACTTGGGATCCTCCCGGCGCAGCACGCGATTGCCGAGGATGCTCACCCGGCCGAGGATAGGCGACTAAGTGCTAGCTGTGACCGGGCTGTGCCGGCGGGGCCGTCGTGGTCGTGGCTGTGGGGAGAAGAATCCCGTAGGCCTGCTCGCCCGGCATGATCAGGCCGTACTCCTGTCGGGCGATCTGCTCCACGTAGGCCGAGCTCTGAAGCTGCGAGGACCGCTTGGCCAGGTCCTGGTTCTCCTGTGAAAGGACTTGCACTTGGTGCTGGGCCTTGGAAATGGCCTTCCCCTGTTCCAGCCAGGTGCGTCCGGGAAAGACGAACAGGAACAGGATCCCACCGACCACCACTGCGATCAGCAAGCCCCGGACGGCCCTTCTCATAAAGGCGCCAGCGCCCTGCGGCCCGGGTAGCGCGCCGCGTCTCCCAAGCCTGCTTCGATACGCAACAGCTGGTTGTACTTGGCGACCCGGTCGGATCTGGCCGGGGCCCCCGTCTTGATCTGGCCGCAGCCGGTGGCCACGGCCAGGTCGGCGATGGTCGTGTCCTCTGTCTCCCCGGACCGGTGCGACATGACCGAGGAGTACGAGGACCGGGCCGCCCGGGCCATGGTGTCCAAGGTCTCCGACAGGGTCCCGATCTGATTGACCTTGATCAGGATGGAGTTCGCCACGCCGGCCTCGATGCCCCGAGCCAGCCTGGCCTCGTTGGTGACGAAAATGTCGTCTCCGACGAGCTGGATGCGGTCCCCCAGCTGATTGGTCAGCGCGGCCCAGCCGTCCCAGTCGTCCTCGGCCATGCCGTCTTCGATGGAGACGATCGGGTACTTGGTGCTCAGCTCCACGAGGTAGGCCGCGAACTCGGGTGACCCCAAGGACCGTCCGTCGCCTTCGAGCCGGTAGGCGCCGTCGCGGTAGAACTCTGACGCGGCGGCGTCGATGGCAACGGCCACTTCCTCGCCAGGGGCGCGGCCCGACCTCTCGATCGCCTCGATGAGCACCCTGACCGCCTCCTCGTTGGAGGGGAGGTCCGGCGCGAAGCCGCCCTCGTCTCCGACGGCGGTCGACAGCCCCCGTTCGTGGAGGACGGCCTTGAGTACGTGATAGGTCTCGGCCCCCCACTGAAGCGCCTCCGCGAAGGACGCGGCGCCAACCGGCACGATCATGAACTCCTGCATGTCCACGTTGTTGTCGGCGTGGACGCCGCCGTTGAGGACGTTCATCATCGGCACCGGCAGGACGTGGGCGGCGGTTCCACCGACATACCGGTAGAGCGGAAGGCCCACCTCCTCAGCCGCGGCGTGCGCCACCGCCAGGGAAACCCCGAGCAGGGCGTTGGCCCCGAGCCGGGACTTGTTGGGTGTCCCGTCCAAGTCGACCAGGGCCGCGTCCAGCGCTATCTGATCGAGGGCCTCCAGGCCCTCGACGGCCTTGGCGATCTCACCGTTCACGTGGTCCACCGCCAGCCTGACCCCCCGGCCGAGGTAGCGGTCTCCGCCGTCACGGAGCTCGACCGCCTCATGGGTCCCAGTCGATGCGCCCGAGGGCACCGCGGCCCGGCCGGCGGCGCCGGACTCGAGCAGCACCTCCACCTCGACGGTGGGGTTGCCCCGGGAGTCGAGTATCTCCCGCCCTATCAGATGCTCTATTTCGCTCAAGCTCGTGGGCCGCTCATGGTGCTGGTGTGACTCCTGTGATTTGTGTGAAAACGGTACTCGCTATCGCCCCGGCCCCCGTGGCACCCGGGCCGGACACGGGTCACCCCTGCCGTTGGGCGGCCTGCCGCTTGACTTCCTCCCAAAGGTCGTCGTCGACGGGGATCCCCCGGGCGGCCCCGAGCGCTTCCATGGCCGTGAAGCGGTGCCGAAACTTGGCTGCCGCGTCTCGAAGGGCGGCCTCGGGGTCGATGCCGAGGTGGCGGGCGACGTTGACGACCGAGAACAACACGTCGCCCAGCTCCTCGTTGACGGCGGAACCGCCGCCTGGGTCGGCGGCCAGGGCCTCCCGCAGCTCGCCGAGCTCCTCGGCGATCTTGGGCCACGCTCCGGCCGCGTCTTTCCAGTCGAACCCAACCGAAGCCGCCTTGCTCTGCACCTTGAAGGCGTACAAGAGCGAGGGGAGGTTGCCGGGCACGCCTTCCATGACGCTCGACCGGCTCTTCTCCGCCTTCTTCATCTCCTCCCAGTTGGGCACCGGCTCCCCCGGCGGTCCGAACACGTGGGGGTGGCGTTCGACGAGCTTGTCGTGGATGCCTCGGGCCACGTCGGCCAACTTGAACTGCCCCTGCTCGGCTGCCAAGGTGGAGTGGAAAGCGACTTGGAACAACAGGTCCCCGAGCTCCTCCTCCAAGTGGGCGTAGCCGTCCGGTTCGTCCAACTCGTCGATGGCTTCGAGGACCTCGTACGTCTCCTCGATGAGGTGGCGGGTCAGGCTGCGGTGGGTCTGCTGGCTGTCCCACGGACAGCGGGCCCGCAAGGTGCGGACCAGCTCGTCGAAGCGAACCAGCTCGGCCGCGACCGGCTCGGTCAGGGAGGGGATCCACAAGCAGGACAGATGATCGGGGCGGACTTCCCTGTCGAGGTCGTCCCAGGCCACCTCGAAGACCGACTCGTCCGGCAATCCCAAGCGCTGCAGGACCGTGACCCGGGGCCCGTCCTCCACCGCCAGCTTGATGGCCGAAAGGGTGAAGGAGTGGTCGCACTGGGCCACCAGGAACGGGCCGCTGCGGCCGGCCGCCTCGACCGCGAACCGGTGCCCGTCCACCAGCCGCACCCCGGCCTCTACCGGGTCGATTCCCAGCCGGTCCCAAGCCAGATCCAGGAAGGACAGGGCCGGGATGACCGAGACTTCCACGCGATCGTCCGACCGCAACTGCTCGACGGTGCGCTCGGCCACGAACGGCGATCCCGGCACCGCGTACAAGACCGCCCCGTGGGCAACCGCCGCCGCCACGAGGGCTTCGACCACCCCGGCGTAAACGTCGTCGATCGAGTCGGCGCCGTCGTAGAGGTAGTCGAACGGCGTCGCCGGCGACACCAGGCTGGCGCTCGGGTGCCGGGACGTTCGCACGAACCGGACCGTGCTGGCGGCTATGGCTTCGACGGTCGCCACGCTGACGAGCCGCGCATCGCCGGGCCCGAGGCCGACGACCACGACCCTGGCGGTCACGTGGAAAGCTGGGGAGGAGTCACTCCGGCGGACGACGACCAGGTCCCGTAAGCCGGGTTCACTTTGACCCGGGCGGCCTTGATGAGCTGAATCAGCGATGTTTCCGGCACGCCCTCGCTGCTGTTGAGGACTGCCGACAGGACGCTTTCGACGGCCGGGGTGAGCCCTTGTTCCTGGCGACTCACGACCTTGACCACCTGAAATCCGACGTTGGTCGGAATCGGCTGCGACACCCCGCCCACGGCCAAACCGATGACGGCCGAGCGGTAGGCGGCGGGGTAGTTCTCCAGCTGAGTCTGGTCATAGCAAACGTGGGCCCCGTTGACAGCGCCGCTGCTGGTAATGCCCCGGGCCGCGGCCTGCGTGGTAGCCGCAGACTGCAGCACACAGACCTGGACGAAGAAATACTGGATGTACTGCTGGTAAGTCTGCTGCAACGACGCCAGCGTTGCGGAAGTCGGGGTGGCGGCCGCCCGGTCGGCCAGGCGCTCCACCAGCGTTTGGCGGAAGGCGGCAGGAAAGTCGACCCACTCGGGCCCGCTCGTCTCGCTGACCGATCGGGCTGCATCCATAAAGGCCTGGCCCGGCAGTTTTCCAATGGCGGCGAGATGCTGATGGATGACGTCAGCCTCGATGATGCTGCCGAGAACTTCGGACACCCAGCTGGAGTTGTAAGTACCCGGTCCGCTGCCCGCGACGGTCGCGCCGGAACCGCCGCTCGTCGACGCGTTGGCCGAGTCGTAGCCGGTCACGTAGTCGGCGTTGCCCGCCCACGAACGCAACTCGGAATTGAGCGCGGTCTCCTTGATCACTTGAGAGTTGACGCTCGCGGCGTAAGGAGACGCGTTGCAGCCGGTCAGGGTGATGGACAAGCCCGACACGACGGCGGCTCCAACGAGGATGCGGAGGGAAGTGTTCACGGCGACGCCGATGCTACCGGCGGAGCCAGTTCCCCAAGCAAGGCGGAGAGGTCCGCGGCCGGGTCGGAGCCGCGTGCGAGCGGCAGGACGAGCTGTCCGATTTCCTCCTTGAAGACGGCCTTGGGAGCGATCCGGGAGAGCCGGACCCTCTGGCTGGCCTTCAGCTCCAGCGGAGCCAACCGGGCCGTGAAGCCGCCCCCGCTCAAAGTCGACCCGCCGGTGACGACCGCCACTTCGCGGATCCCAAGTCGGGCGCACTCGGCACGCAAGTGGCCGATGCGAAGCAAGGCCGTGGCCGGGTCGGGCAACGGCCCGTAGCGATCGAGCCACTCCGATTCGACGTCGTCGACCTCGGCGTGGGTGGTGACGGTAGCCAAGCGCCGGTACGCCTCCAGCCTCAAGTCCTCCCGGGAAACGTAGTCCGATGGGAGGTTGGCGGTCAGCGGAAGATCGAGCCGGATCTCGGCGGGCTCCCTACGTTCCTCCCCTTTGAGCTCGGAGACGGCTTCGGAGACCATTTGCACGTACAGGTCGTAGCCGACTGCAGCCACGTGGCCCGATTGGTCACCGCCGAGCAAGTTGCCGGCTCCCCGGATTTCCAAGTCCTTCATGGCGATCTTGAAGCCGGATCCGAGCTCGGTGAGCTCCCCGATGGTGCGCAGCCTCTCGTAGGCCTCTTCCGAGAGAACCCGATCGGGCGGGAACAGGAGGTACGCGTACGCCCGCTGGCCCGCCCGCCCCACTCGGCCCCGCAGCTGGTGGAGCTGGCCCAGCCCCAGCCGGTCGGCTCGGTCGACGACCAGGGTGTTGACGGTCGGCATGTCGATCCCCGATTCGATGATGGTGGTGCACACCAACACGTCGTAGAGCCCTTCCCAGAAGTCGAACACGACCTTCTCCAGGACTCCCTCGTCCATCTGGCCGTGGGCCACGGCGACCCGGGCCTCGGGGACCAGACCCCTCAGCTCGGCTGCCACCTTCTCTATGTCCGACACCCGGTTGTGGACGTAGAACACCTGTCCCTCGCGCAGCAGCTCGCGCCGCAGCGCCTCGGCGACGGCCCGCTCGTCGTACTCGCCGACATAGGTGAGGATGGGCTGACGGTCGGCCGGTGGGGTGTGCAGAAGAGTCAGGTCGCGGATGCCGGTCAAGCTCATCTCGAGCGTCCGCGGGATCGGCGTCGCCGTGAGGGTGAGCACGTCGACGTCGGTGCGGAGCTTCTTGATGGCCTCCTTGTGACCGACGCCGAAGCGCTGCTCCTCGTCCACGACCAGAAGACCCAAGTTCTTGAAGGTGACATCGTTCGATAGGAGCCGGTGGGTGCCGATGACGACATCGACCGATCCGTCGGCCACCCCGTCGCTCACGGCCCGGGCCTGGCCAGGGGTCAAGAAGCGCGACAGCATCTCGACCCGGATCGGGTAGCCGGCGAATCGGTCCCCGAACGTCTGGAAGTGCTGAGACGCCAGCAGGGTGGTCGGCACCAGGACCGCTACTTGCTTGCCGTCCTGCACGGCCTTGAACGCGGCCCGTATGGCCACCTCGGTCTTGCCGAAGCCGACGTCGCCGCACACCAGTCGGTCCATGGGGGCCGCCGCTTCCATGTCGGCCTTCACGTCATCGATGGCCTTGGCCTGGTCGGGCGTCTCGGCGTACGGGAAGGATTCCTCCATCTCGGTCTGCCATGGCGTGTCGGCCGGGAAGGCGTGACCCGGCGAGGTGATGCGCTTTTGGTACAGCACCACCAGCTCCTGGGCGATCTCCCGCACCGCGGCGCGCACCCGGGACTTCGTTCGCTGCCACTCGCTGCCGTTGAGCCGGCTCAGGGCCGGGCTTTCCCCACCGGAGTAGGGGCGGAGAAGGTCGACCTGGTCCGAGGGGACGTACAGCTTGTCGCCGCCCTTGTATTCCAGGAGGAGATAGTCCCGCTCCACCCCTCCGATCGACCGGCGCACCATCCCGCCGAAGCGACCCACCCCGTGCTGGTAGTGCACGACGTAGGTCCCGGCGGCGATGTCGTCGAAGTAGGTCTCCGCGTTGCGGGCGCGCGTCCGCGGACGACGGTGGGCTCGACGGCGGCCGGTCAGATCGCTTTCGGCCAGCACCGCCAGCTTCAGGGCGGGGTACAGGAAGCCCCGATCGAGCGGACACACCAGGATGCGAAGACCGGGCGACATGAGCTGCGCAGCGGTCGGAGCCTCTTCGTGCAGCGTTGCCGCCATCCCGTGATCGTGAAAAAGCGAGGCCAGGCGGGCCGCGCTACCGCGCCCCTCGGCGCAAACTACGGCGCGAAAGCCGTCGGCTTGCAGGGCGCGGAGCTGGGCAAGAAGTCGCTCCCCGTCCCCAACGACCGGATCCCACCCCGCTGCGGCCACTGTCGCCGTCCCCGGGTTCTCTGGCGCTGCCATCACGGTCCAAGCGGCCGCGTCGGTATGCGCCAGCAGCCGGTCGAATTGGAGGTGGAGCCGGGGAAAGATCTCGCCAGAGGCGCCCCACGTCTCGGCCAGCGTCTCAGCCAGCGAAGCCTCTTCGTCGAGGATCTCCGACGCCCGGTCGCGCATGCGGCGCGGCTCGACGAGCACGACCAGCGAATCCCTCGGAAGCAGATCGACCAGTAGGTGCTCCTCGGAAGTCAGCCACGGCAGCCAGGATTCCATGCCGTCGAACACCAGACCCTCGGCTAGGCGCTCCCACTGGGCCCGGCCCCAGGGCGCTTCTCCGACCAGAGACCGGGCCCGCTCGCGGACCTCATCGGTCGGGGTCAGCTCTCTGCAGCCGAACAGCTCAACGGCCGTCAAGTCCTCCGTCGAGCGCTGGTCGCCCACAGAAAACTCGCTGAGCCGGTCGACCTCGTCGCCCCAGAGGTCGATCCGGACCGGCACGTCGGCGGTGGACCCGAACACGTCGACGATCGATCCGCGCACCGCCAGCTCGCCACGGTGCTCGACCTGGTACTCGCGGCGGTAGCCCATCGACACCAGGCGTCCTATCAACGCATCAGGGTCGATCTGGTCCCCCTTGGACACCACCACCGGACCGGCGGCTTCGACGTGGGGACCGAGCCGCTGGAGCAGGGAGCGGACGGGAGCGACCAGAACTTTCGGTGTCCGTTGACGGTCGTGCTCGGTCCCGCCCGTCAGCCGCCACATGGCCCGCAGCCGCCGGCCCATGGTTTCGACGCTCGGGCTGACCCGTTCGAAAGGAAGCGTCTCCCACGCCGGGCAGACGTCCACCTGCCCGGCTCCCAGATAGGCGCTCAAGTCATGGGCCAGGCGCTCGGCCTCCACGTTGGTGGGCACGGCGACGATGGTCGGGTGGCGCCCGGACGCCTCCACCAGACCCGCTACCGCGAACGCTCGGGCCGGCTCGGGGACGGCGACCACGACGCTGCGCAGGTCCCTCAACGAGCTAAACGTCTCATCGCTGCGAAGAAGCGACAGCAGGGGCGCCAGGGCTCCTTGGGTTCCTTGGGTTCCTTGGGCTGGCCGATGGTGGGCGGGCGCGGGGGCGGGCACGTCAGCCATTGAACCGGTTCTGGGCGACGACCAAGCCGTCGCCGAGGATGCATTCCACCGCGTCCGCCGCCACTTCAATGCTCACGTCAAGCTCGGTGCGGTCCTTCTTGCTCGGGGCCTTAAGCACGTGGTCGACTCCGCGCTCCTTACCTCCGGGCGGCTTTCCGATCCCGATCCGCACGCGGGTGAAGGAGTCGGAGTGAACGTAGGCCTTGATGGAGCGCAGTCCGTTGTGCCCGGCCAGGCCCCCGCCCGCCTTGACTCGCACCGTTCCGAGCGGCAGGTCCAGCTCGTCGTGAACGATCACGAGTTCGGCCAGGTCTGTGATGCCGAAGCGGCGGATGAGGGGGGCGACGGCGCGACCTGAATCGTTCATGTACGTCTGGGGAAAGGCCAGGGCCAGCCGCTTGGGGCCGATTCGGACTTCGGCTACCAACGTGTTCCCCTTGGACTTCTTCAACCGTTCGCCGTGTCGGGCCGCAAGCAAGGCAACGGCGTCGGCGCCCGCGTTGTGGCGGGTGCGTTCGTACTCGCTACCGGGGTTCCCTAGCCCCACCGCCAAAAGATCGGAGGGGGTGCCAGACCGGGGCCGGCCGAGCAGCTAGCCCTCCTCGGAGCCAGACGCGCCATCCGAGGCGGCGCTTTCGGCACCAGCGCCCTCCGCGGCGACGCCTTCGCCCTCGACGCCCTCGCCCTCGGCGACTTCCTCCTCGACAACGGCTCTCGTAATGGACGCCATCACAACGAGGTCGTCGGGGGAAACATCGGTCGTGACGCCAGCGGGAAGAGGGAGGTCTCCAACCCGAATGCTCTCGCCGACGGTCAGATCGTTGATGTCCACTTCGATGTTGCTTGGAATGAGCCCCGGGGTGGCGTTGACGGTCAGCGACGTGAGTAGCTGCTCGACGATGCCCTTCTCCTGCTCCACGGACTTCGACTCACCGATGAGCACGATCGGCACTTCAGCCGATATGACCTCGTCTCGACTCACGATCTGGAAGTCGACGTGCAACACCGTGTGGCGGACGGGATGGCGTTGCAGCGACCGTGCCATGGCAAGGTGGGTGTCCGAACCGACCTTCAGCGACAGCAACTGGTTGAGACCGGCCTCGCCCGACAGGGCGTGGCGCAGGTCTCGGCCCTCCACGGAAACGGATATGCCCTCGATGCCGTGGCCGTAAACGACCGCCGGCACCCGGCCCGCGGACCTCATGCGCCGCGACTCAGACGAGCCGGTAGTACGACCGGGCTCGGCAATCAGGGTGATTTCAGCCATCTACACGCGCTCCTGCCACAGACCTATACGACCAGGGGACCCAGAAAGCCTAGCGGTTGTGGGTCTCGACCGCCGCGGGCCCCCGGGTCGTCCCCCCCCGGCCGGGGTTCCTGTAGATGTTCGGCGATCCTGGTGTCAAACCATACCCTCTCAGGACGGTACCCTCCGAGGTCGGATCCGGCACCAGGATCGCCGAGTGACACCAAGATATGAGGGCCGCGCTGCACAAGGCTCACCAAGCGCCGTCTAGGTCTGGTTTTCGCCCCCGAAGATCTGCGACACGGACCCGTCGCTGAATACGGCATCGATGCAAGCCGCGATCACCTTGGCGATCGGGACGACCTCTATCTTGTCGATCTGCTTCTCGGTCGGCAGCGGGAGGGTGTCAGTGACTACAACCCGGGAGATCGGAGAGTTCTTGAGCCGGTCGGTAGCGGGATCCGACAGCACCGGGTGGGTACACATCGCCCATACCTCGGTGGCACCTTTGCCGAGCAGGATCTCGGCGGCGGCACAGATGGTGCCGGCGGTGTCGATCATGTCGTCGATGAGGACGCACATGCGACCCTCGACGTCGCCCATCACGTCGAGGGCCTCCACCTGGTTGACCGCGTCCTTCGGTCGGCGCTTGTAGACGGCCGCCACGTCCACCTGCTCGCCGGCGTGGCGGGCCGCTTGTTCGGCCACCTTGGTGCGGCCGGTATCGGGTGCGACCATCACGAAGTCGCCGCTCGGAGCGTGCTCGCGGAGGTAGTCGGTCAGCAGCGGAACCGCCGTCAAGTGGTCGACGGGCCCATCGAAGAAGCCCTGTATCTGCCCGGAGTGGAGGTCCATGGACATGATCCGGTCGGCGCCAGCCGTGGTGAAGAAGTCGGACACCATTCGAGCGGTGATTGGTTCCCGCCCCTTGGACTTGCGGTCCTGGCGGGAGTACCCGTAATAGGGGCAGACGGCAGTGATGCGCTTGGCCGATGCTCGCTTCGCGGCGTCGATCATGATCCACTGCTCCAGGAGCGAGTCGTTGACCGATCGGCCCGGACTGCGACCATGGGATTGGATGATGAACACGTCCGCGCCTCGAACCGACGCCCCGAACCTGGGCCGAACCTCCCCGTTGGCGAAGTCCACCAGGTTGGCGTCACCCAGCTCGACTCCGAGGTCGGCTGCGATCTCCTGGGCCAGCACCGGGTGGGTCCGGCCGGTGAGCAGGTACATCTTCCGGGTTGGGGTGAGTTCCATCGGGCCGGATCTCGCCGGCCGGCTAAACGACGTCATGGCAACTCCGGGTCGTCATGCCCTCCAGTGAAGCACGGACCAGTCACCGTACCGGCCGCTACTTTCGAGCCAGGAGGTAAATAAGCCCAAGGCCCTACCTGTGCGTCGGCTCCCACCTCTGAGTTACGCGCAATCGTCGCCGTGACCACGGCGTTCTGGCCGATCTTGCAATTGGCCAGCTGCGTGTTGGGGCCGAGCTCGGCGCCTTCGTCCACGACCGTATTCCCCTGCAAATGCGTGCCCGGGTAGAGCACGACATCCGCGCTGAGCTCGACGGTCGTGTCCACGTAAGTGGCTTCCGGATCGACCATGGTCACCCCTCGTCGCATCCAGCGCTCATTGATCCTCGCCCGCAGCTCGGCCTCGGCCAGGGATAGCTGGTGGCGGTCATTGACCCCTGCCGCCTCGATCGAATCCTCGACGACCATCGACACCACGGGATAGCCGGCGTCATGCAAGACCGCCACCGCATCGGTCAGGTAGTACTCGCCTTGGGAGTTGTCCGGAGTGAGCCGGCGCAGAGCCGGGGCCAGAACGGAACGGCGGAAGACATAAATGGATGTGTTGACCTCGTTGACCGCGATCTCTTCGTCGCTGGCGTCTGCGTGCTCCACGATGCGGGCGACGCGGTCGTTCTTGTCTCGGACCACCCGGCCGTAGCCGTCCGGGTTGTCGAGTTTGGCGGTCAGGACCGTCGCCGCCGCCCCCGCTTTCCGGTGAGTTCTCAATAGCGCGGCGAGGGTGGGGGGCCGGAGAAGCGGTGCGTCTCCCGGCAAGACGACGATGTCGCCGTCGTCGATGTCATCGTCGGGGAACGCGGTCAGCGCCACCAGCACGGCATCGCCGGTGCCGCGCTGCACGCGCTGCTCGACGAAGTCAAGGTGCATGCCGGGTGGAGCCTGCTCCCCTACGGTCTTGGTGACGCGTGCTGCTCCGTGGCCGACGACTACGACAGCCCGCTCGAGCGGAAGCTCGGCGAGGGCGTACAACACATGAAGGACCATCGGGCGACCGCACAGGCGATGCAACGCCTTGGGGCGCTCGGATCGCATCCGGGTCCCTTCCCCGGCGGCGAGAACAACCGCCGACAGAGTCGGATCGTTGGCCATGGCCCTTTCTATCAACCTGCGGGTGGTGTCAACGGTCATCGTTTTGCGCGACGCTGGTGCCCACCCCTCCATCTGGAGGACCCGCGGTGGCGGGTAGTTCAATGGCAGAACGCCTGACTTTGGATCAGGAGGTTGGAGGTTCGAGCCCTCCCCCGCCAGCCACCAAAAGTGCAGGTCGGACAAAGTGAGGCCCTCTCTTGCGAGAGGGCCTCAGTGCTGCTTGTCACCATTTCGTCACTACCGCGCTTCGGGACCAGCCTATGAGCATCTCGTGGCCGAACTCCGCCGGCTCCTCGACCAGGTCAGCTAACCCTGGAGATGTTTCGCCGGCCGCGGGCCAAACGGCACAAGACCGCCCCGACAAGCATCGCCAAGCCGGCCGCGCCCAATTCCGGTCCAACGGCGCTGCCAGTGAACGCCAAGCCCGACGTGGGCTGGGCTGTCGCAGCGGTGGCGTGAACGGCTTGTGACGTCGATACGCCCAGGACCACCGTATGTGGCGCGGTCGTGCTGGGAGGTTTCACCGTCGTCGGTACCGGGTCGACCGTAGTGGTCGTCGAGGGCGGCACAGTTGTTGTCGTCGTCACGGGCGTAGTGCACGACTTTGACTGGTTGTTGCCGCGCAGCCAAGCCGCCAACTCGTGCTGCTGATCGCCAGCTTTGAAATCGGCCTGCCACCAACCACATGGCGTCGCGATTGGCGACCCGTTCGACGTGCCGGTCGCGACTTGGTTCAACCAGGACGACGTCGGTGACGTGTTCATCGTCAGCGTGAACCCGGCGCAGTGGCCGTTCGTGATAGCGCTCACCTCATGGTTGGCGAGGTGAAGCGTCGCCTTGCATGTCGTGGTCATCGTTCTCCAGACTCTTCGGCTCTTCGTCACCGGGGTCTGGAGCGACACGTCCCCGTGACGCACGCCGCGAGAACAGCCGGCAAACTACAACCACGGCGACGTCGACACAAGTAACGCCAGCGCCCGCCGGGTCGAAAGAGCACGTCCTGGCCGAGCGCCGACGCCTCCTCGACGTTCGACTAGACCCCCGGCAGTACCGACAAAATGCGCCCCCAGCCCTTCTACGTGGTGAACCGGAACAACGCGCCTTGCTAGCTGTCGGGGCGTCAATCGGAGCTCTTAAGCGCGCCAGGTTCAGCTGGGCTATGTGCATCGTGTCATTCGGGCGCGGCGAAGCCGAGGCGGGCGTGCAGGCGGCGTAGAGGGCGGGGCGACCACCAGTTCCATTTGCCGAGTAGGGCCATGAGGGCGGGGACAAGCAGCGCTCGGACGATGAAGGCGTCGATGAGGACTGCCGCGGCCGAACCGACGCCGACCTCCTTGAGGAACAGGAGCTTGGAGGTGGAGAACGCCCCGATGGCCACTGCGAGCATCAGTGAGGCGGCGGTCACGAGTCGACCGGTTCGTTCGAGCCCAATGGCCACCGCTTGACGTTCGTCGACGGCGACCGAGCGGGCTTCGCGTATACGGGCCAATAGGAAGACCCCGTAATCGGTCGATAGGGCGAACGCCAGCGCGGCGAGTATCAGGAAGTCGGTTTCCTCGATGCCTCCCTGGCTGGTGTAGGCGAGAGGACCGGTGAGCCGACCGTCTTGGAAGATGAAGACGAGGAGGCCGGTTGCCGCGGCCGCAGTGAGCGCGTTCATCAGGAGAGTCTTGACCGGCAGGATCACCGATCCGGTCATGAGCCAAAGGACGAACATGGTGACTATGGCCAAAATGGTGAGAGCGAGCGGGACGGCCGACGCGATCGATGTTCGAAGGTCAAGGGTGTCTGCGGCATCTCCGCCGACGAGGACCCGCACAGGGGATGGGACGGCCCGGACGGATCGGACGGTGCGCTGCCCATCCGCTGAAATGCCGCTGTACGGGGTAGCCGCCTTGATTTCCCAGACACCTCGACCGGCGAGCGTCGGAGACGAAACGGAGGTGACTCCTGGCACGGCGCCCAGTTCGGTTGCGTATTTAGCCAGGGCCGGCCCCTCGTCCGCTGGGGCTGACGCTTCCACCAGGATCGACTCGCCACCGTGGAGTTGCGGGAAGTCGCTCGCCAAGGCGTCCTGGACGACGCGGGCGCTCTGGCTGGTCGGCAGGACGGAGGCGTCGATCCCACTCCAGTGAACGCGCGGAGCGGGCGAGGCGAGCAGCAGCAGAACGGCGGTTGTGGCGACGGCCACGAGCGCGGGACGGCGCAT
>Ga0302325_10004853_pt1 | contig 30971 bp, 29 predicted proteins | sample Palsa_T0_2_FD_201948 | JGI IMG/M metagenome (GOLD analysis project Ga0302325, IMG submission 201948) | Peat permafrost microbial communities from Stordalen Mire near Abisko, Sweden - Palsa_T0_2 | ecosystem: Environmental > Terrestrial > Soil > Palsa > Peat permafrost | place: Sweden: Abisko... | reverse complement strand
ACCCCCCCCGCCACGACCCGTCTCCGACGACGGAGGGTGGGACCGCCCGACCGGCGACGGCGCGGGTCGGCGGCCGTCCCCACCCGGGCGAGGACGGCCGGGCGCCCGAGGACCTCCATCGACTCGAACAAGGGGGGCCCCACCCGCCGACCGGTCACGGCGATCCGGACGGGGGCCTGGGCCTTGGCCAGCTTCCGGCCCGCCTTCTCCCCCACCGCCGTGGTCGCCCCTTTCAACTCGTCGGCCGTCCACGGGCAACGCCCGTAGACGTCGAGGGCCCCTTCGAGGATGCCGGGGGCGGCCTCGTCGGCCTCGAGGAAGGCCCAAGCGGCCTCGTCGGTGGCGGGGACGGGCAGGAAGAGGAAGTCGACCATGGCCGTCACCTCGCTCATCACCGCCACCCGCTCCTGGACGAGCGGCGCCATCCGCCGGAAGGCCTCCTCGTCGAAGCGCTCGGCCGGCCACGGTGCCACCGGCGGACTGGTCCAGGGCCGGGCGGCGGCGATGAAGTCCTCCACCGGGAGGGCCCTGATGTACTCCCCGTTCAACCACTTGAGCTTCTCGACATCGAAGAAGGCCGGGGCGTGGTTCACGTCCTCGAGCCGGAAGTCGTCGATGAGCTCGGCCAGCGAGAGGATCTCGCGGCCCTCGGGATGACTCCAGCCGAGCAGGGCCAGGTAGTTCCGCAGGGCGTCGGCCAGATAGCCCTCGTCCCGGTAGGCCTCGACGGCCACCGAGTCACGTCGCTTGGACAGCTTCTGCCGCTTGGCGTTCACCAGGAGCGGGAGGTGGGCGAACACCGGCAGCCGGGCCTCGGGGCCTTGGAGGGCCTCCCACAGGAGCAGCGCCTTCGGGGTGGTGGGCAGGTGCTCCTCGCCCCGGATGACGTGGGTGATGCCCATGGCGATGTCGTCTACCACGTTGGCCAGGACGAACAACGGCGCCCCCGACGACTTCACCACCACGAAGTCCTCGATGACCGCACACTGGAAGGTCACGTCACCCCGGATGAGATCGTGGACGACGACGACACCGTCGTCGGGGGTGCGGAAGCGCAGCGCCCCCGCCGACCGGTCGAGGCCCCGGTCCCGGCAGAAACCGTCGTAGCCGGGCGTGGCCCGGTCCCCGGTCCGGCCGTCGATGACCTCCCGGGTGCAGTCGCAGGCGTAGAGCGCGCCCTTGGCCCACAGGACGTCGACCGCCGCGCCCGTCAGATCGCCGCGCTCGGACTGCCGGAAGGGGCCCTCGTCGGGTTCCATGGACAGCCAGGCCAGGGAGGAGATGATCCCCTCCACCCACTCCTCGCGGTTGCGCTCGGCGTCGGTGTCCTCGATGCGGAGAATGAAGGTCCCGTGGTTCTGGCGGGCGTAGAGCCAGTTGAACAGGGCCGCCCGGGCACTGCCGACGTGGAGGAATCCGGTGGGCGACGGCGCGAAGCGGACCCGGGGCCGGTCGCCCCCGGCCGGCTCGACCACCGTCGCTACTCCTCCTCGAGGGTGATGGCGCCGGTGGGGCAGTTGTTGGCCGCCATCCGGACCTTGTCCCACAGCTCGGGCGGCGGGTTCTCGGCTAGGACGTAGAGGTAGCCGTCGTCCCTGACCTCGAACACCTCGGGAACGATGCCCATGCACACCGCGTTCGATGCACACGCGTCGTAATCCACGACCACCTTCATGGGCCCGACCTCCACTGTCGCCGTCGTCGGCCGCAGTGTAGCGGCGACCTCCGGGGCCCCCCGCCCGGCGGCGGGGACTTCCGTCAGGGCTTGTCGGCGCCGAGGACCCACATGGCGAAGAACTGGGACCCTCCCCCGTAGGCCTGGCCGAGGGCCCGGCGGACGGTCTCCACCTGGTGGGCGCCGGCCTGGCCGCGGACCTGCAGGGCCGCCTCCAGGAACCGGAGCATGCCCGAGGCCCCGATGGGGTTGGTCGAGAGGACGCCCCCGGAGCAGTTCCAGGGGATGTCGCCGCCGTCGAGGGCGGTGGCCCCGGCGTCGGTCAGCTTCCATCCCTCGCCCTCGGGACAGAAGCCCAGGTTCTCCAGCCACATCGGCTCGTACCAGGAGAAGGGGACGTAGACCTCGGCCACGTCGATCTCGGCCCGGGGATCGGTGATCCCGGCTTGGGCGTAGACGTCGGCCGCGCACTCCTGGCCCGCCTTGGGGTTCACCTGGTCGCGGCCGGCGAACATGGTGGGCTCCGACCGCATGGCCATCCCGTGGATCCAGGCCGGCGGGTGCGGGGACGACGAGCCCTCGGCCACCCTCTCGCTGGCCAGGACCATGGCGGCGGCCCCGTCCGACGAGGGGCAGGTCTCCAGGTAGCGGACGGGGTCCCAGAGCATGATGGAGTCCCGCACCATCTCATAGGAGATGTCCTCGATGTGGAGATGGGCGTAGGGGTTCAGAAGCGCCTGCTTGCGGTCCTTCACCGCCACCACGATCCCGATGTGGTCGGGTGCTCCCGAGCGGCGCATGTAGGCCCTGATGATGGGGGCGAAGTAGCCGCCCGCCCCGGCCAGCAGCGGGGCCGAGAAGGGCTGGGGGATGGACAGGGCCCACATGGCGTCGGAGTCCGACTGCTTCTCGAAGGCCACGGTGAGGACCCGCTCGTGGGTCCCCGAGGCCACCAGGTGGGCGGCCACCAGCGCCGTCGACCCCCCCACCGACCCGGCCGTGTGGACCCGGATCATGGGCTTGCCCACCGCCCCGAGGGCGGGGGCGAGATACAGCTCGGGCATGACCACGCCCTCGAACATGTCGGGGGCCTTGCCGATGACGACGGCGTCGATGTCGGACCACCCCATCCCGGCGTCCTCCAGGGCCCGGACGGCCGCCTCCCGGACGAGGCCGGCGATGGAGACGTCCTCGCGCTTGGCCCGGTGATGGGTCTGGCCCACCCCGATGACGGCGGTCCGTTCCGCCATCTCAGCCCCTCCCGGCGCCGGCCGGCTCGGCCGCCAGCGCGCAGACGAGGTTCTGCTGGAGACAGGGTCCGGAGGTGGCGTGGGCCAGAGCCGTGGTGGCGGTCCCGTCCATGATCCGACTGGCCGCCTCGCCGATGCGGACGAGACCGGCCACCATGACCCCGTTGGCGGCCAGGGCGCCCCCGGAGGGGTTGACGGCCACGGTGTCGGCCAGGCCCAGGGCGTCGCGCAGTATCAGCTCCTGGTGGGCGAAGGGGGCGTGGAGCTCGGCCACCTCGACTGCCGCGCCTTCACCCTCGCCGTCGAGGAGGCCGGCGGCGGCGGCCGCCTGACGGGTGGTGGACGAGGTGGTGAGGTCGCGGGCCCCGAGGGCGTGGGTCTCGATCCGGTGGTCCATCCCCGTGATCCAGGCCGGTCGTTCACACAACTCCCGGGCCCGGTCGCCGGCGGCCAGGATGACGGCGGTGGCGCCGTCGGTGATGGGCGGCAGGGTGTGGCGGCGCAGGGGGGCGACCACGTAGTCGTCGGCCATGAGCTCCTCGACCGAGTGGTCGCCGGTCACCTGGGCATGGGGGTTCGATCGGGCCTGGCGTCGGCTGCGGGAGGCCACGGCGGCGAAGTCGGCTTCGCCGTATCTCCCGGTGTCGATGAGGGCCTGGGCCTGGAGGGCGGCCAGGGCCACGGGGTCGGGCCACAGAGGGGCGAGGTAGTAGGGGTCGAGCTGAAGCGTCAAGACCCGGCCGAGCTCACTCATGGAGGAACGACCGAAGGAGTAGACGAGGGCGGTGTCGATGTCGTCCTCCTGGAGCTGGGTCCACGCCTCGTAGAGGGCGAAGGCGCCATCCATCTCGACGTGGCTCTCCCTCATCGGCGGCCACGCCCCCACGGCGTCGAGGGCGGCGACGAAGCTGAAGGGGGCGCCGACGAGGTAGTCGCAACTGCCCGAGCAGACGAAGCCCATGTCGTCCTTGGTGAGGCCCACCTTCTGGAAGACGTCGACGATGACGGGCTGGAGCATCTCGACGTCGTTGTGCTCCTCCTCCCGGCGCACGCTGTGGGACTGGGCGAAGGAGACGACGGCCACGGGACGACGGGGAGCCATCAGAGGTACTCCGAGAACGTCTCGTAGGCGGCGTCGGGCTCACCGGAGGGCCGGAAGTACTTGACCGAGGCCATGGACGGGGCCAGGTCCTTCTTGTCCACCCAGACGGCTTCGACCCGCATCCCCATCCTGATCTCGTCCGTCGGGACCTCCTGGATCAGTCCCATAAAGGCGATGTTGGCCCGGTCGAGGAGGATCTGGGCGCAGATGTAGGGGATCTCGATGGCCTGGCCCTGGAAGGGGACGTTCACCACGCAGTAGGTGGTGACGATCCCGGTGTTGCCGAGAACGACCTCGTCCGTCGTCGGGACCCCGTCGGTCGGGCACGATCCCCGCGGCGGGACGTAGACCTTCTGACACTTCGGGCAGCGCTGGCCGAGGAACCTCCCCTCGGAGATGCCCTTCAGGAAACGGGACTGGGCCAGGCCGGCCGTGAACTCGTAGTCGATCCTGATCGGCGTGGCCAGCATGGTGACGGGACCCTCGCCGGGACCGGCGGCGTGGGTGAGGGTGCCCTCGTCGCTCATCGGTCGCCCTCGGGGACGAAGCAGGCGATGTCGGCCATGGCCCCGATCCGTTCGCCGGCCGGCCGCCACCGGACTGTCACCCGCATCCCGGTGGCCATGTGGTCGGGACCACCGGCGTCGACCACGTGGAGCAGCGCCGTCCCCGCCCCGTCCAGCCGGATGAGGGCCCAGGCGAAGGGGCGGTCGAGGGGTTGGCCCTTCAACGGCCGCTGCGCCCAGGCCCAGGTGGTGACCACCCCGGACTGGCCCACCTCGACGAGCTCACCCACGTCCTCGGCCGTGATCGGGTCGTACTCGGTCGGGGGGACGACGACGGTCCCGCCGGCGGTGGTGGCCCCGAGGATCTTCCCGTCGCGGAGGCCGGTGAAGAAGGCGCCGATGACCGGGCCCACCGAGCGGGTGTAGGTGTACTCGATGACGTGGGGCGACCTGAGCACGTCGCTCTCGACCATCACCTCTCCCCCTTCAGCCGGTCCCGACGACACCGGCCCCGACGCACTCGGCCCTGCCGGGCCCGGGGGTCGAAAATAGAACAGATTTCAGTTCACTGCCAGCGGCCCCCGGGACCGGAACTGGAGCCGGCGAAGCCGTCTCAGGTGACGTCGGCCCGCAGGGTGGTGAGCGTCCCGGCGCAGCCCAGGACGATCCCGTAGGCCACCAGGGCCAGGGCCCCCTCCCACCAGGTGAGGAGGGGGATGACCCGGGAGATGCCCCGGGCCGCCGAGCCCGAGAGGGCCTGGGCGGCGTAGCCGGGGAGGAACCTGGCCACCCGGGGGGCGATGGCCTCGACGACGGGTTCGGCCACGAAGCTGAAACCGAGGCCCACGACCACGGCCACCACCTGGTTCTTCACCAACGCCCCCAGGCCGGTCCCGTAGACGGCGAAGAGCCCGGCGGCGGCCAGGACGCCGGGGATCACGGCCCGGAACTGGTCGAGCATCACCCCGGTGGTCCCGTCCCCCGCCCCCACCAGGACGAAGCCGAGGGCCAGGCCGGCGGCTCCCACGACTGCAGCCAGGGCCAGGCCGCCGAGGGCGGAGACCATGAGTTTGGCCGTCGTCACCCGACCCCGGCGGGGTTCGGCCAGGTAGGTCGGCGTGACCGTCTTGTGTCGGTACTCGCCCGTCACCACGAGGATCCCGAGAACGAGGGTCAGGTCCTGGGCCACGTCCAGGGTGGAGAAGACGTTGTCGAACCACCGGGCCGATCCCCGGGGCGGCTGGAGGGCGTTCACGGGATGGCCCGCCGGTGGGTGGAGGAAGGCCACCAGGAGCGCCAGGAAGATCATGACGGCGACGGCGATCCCCACGATCACCCCGCTCGACCAGACCGTCCGGAGTTTCAGGATCTCCGACCGGATCTGGCCTCTCACGGCGTGATCATCGCGCCGACCGACGCCGGAAGGACCGGGACTAAGGTCGCCCCGGCATGCCGACCATCCAGGCTCGGGGACTGACCAAACGCTTCGGCGGCGGTGTCCTCGCCGTCGACCATCTCGACTTCGACGCTCTGCCCGGCGGGGTGACCGGGTTCCTCGGGCCCAACGGGGCGGGCAAGACCACCACCCTGCGGATGCTCCTCGGGCTCGTCACCCCCACCTCGGGCTCCGTCCTCATCGACGGAAGCGACTACCGCCACCTCCCCCGTCCCACCATGAGGGTGGGGGCGGTCCTCGAGGCGTCCGGCTTCCATCCGGCCCGGACGGCGCGCAACCACCTGAAACTGATCGCCACGGTGGCGGGGATCCCCTTCACCCGGGTCGACGAGTGCCTGGAGCTCGTCGGGCTGGCCGACGCCGGAGGCCGCCGGGTGGGCGGTTTCTCGATGGGGATGCGCCAGCGGCTGGAGCTGGCCCGGGCTCTGCTCGGCCGGCCCGACATCCTCGTCCTCGACGAGCCCGCCAACGGCCTCGACCCTCAGGGCATCGCCTGGCTCCGGGACTTCCTCAAGTGGTACGCGTCGGAGGACGTGGGCCAGGGTGGCGACGGCCGCATCGTCATCGTCTCGTCCCATCTGCTGTCCGAGGCCCAGCTGACGGTGGACGACGTCATCGTCCTCGCCGGCGGCCGCCTCGCCGCCCAGGGGAAACTGGAGGATCTCCTGGCCGGCACCAAACGGTCCGTCCGGGTGAAGACGCCCGACGCCGACCGCCTCGTCGAGGCGCTGCACGGCGCCCACATCCCGGCCGTCCTCCGAGACGGCGTCGTCGTGAGCGAAGGGGCCACGGCCGAGGCCGTGGGCCGGATCATGGTCGAGAACAGGATCGAGGTCCACGAGATGGTGGCGTCGACCGAATCGCTCGAGGCGCTCTTCTTCGAGTTGACCGGCGGCGAGGGGATGCACCCGGGGCACGGCGCCGGCCTGATGGGCGACTACCGGCAGGCCCCATGATCCGTCTGGTCGAGAGCGAGGTCCGCAAACTGTGGACGGTGTGGTCGACCTACGTCCTCTTCGGGATCGTGGTGGTGATCGACCTCCTCTTCGGCTTCGGCCTGTCCTTCGCCCGGGGCGGACGCCACGGCGGGACGGCCGGGCTCGTCCCCCACGGCTCGGCCTTGTGGTTCGCCAACGTCTTCGCCGTTCTCGACAACGCCCGGCTCCTCGCCCTCGTGCTCGGCGTCCTCATCATCACCGGGGAGTACCGGCACAAGACGGTGACCCCGACGTTCCTGGCCGAGCCCCGCCGGGGCCGGGTGGTGACGGCCAAACTGGGGGTGGGATTCGGTGGCGGCCTGGCGCTGGGCGTGGTCACCATGGTGACGGGCCTCGTCCTCGGATTCGTCCTGGTGGCCCTGAAGGTCCATTCCTGTCTCACTGGTTTCAGCCGCGGCGGCGTCCAACAGGGGATGTCGCAGGCGCTGTGCCGGGCCCAACACGGCGTCTACTTCGTGGCCACCACCCACACCATGTGGCACCAGTGGACTCTGATCGCGCCCGGGGTCATCCTGGGAACGGGGCTCTTCGCCATCTACGGGCTCGGTCTCGGGGCGCTGCTCAAGAACCAGGTGGTGGCCATCGTGGTGGGCCTGGGTTTCACCCTGGTGGTGGAGACGATCGTCACCGCCATCTGGCCGACGATCGGCGAGTACCTCCCCGGGCAGGCCGCCACCGCCTTGGAGGACGCCCACCGGACGGGCTTCAACGGCGGCACCGTCCAGCTCCTGCCCTGGTGGGGCGGGGCCGTGATGCTGGTGGTCTACGGCGTCGTCCTCGCCTTCCTGGGCACGTCCACCACCCTGCGCTCCGACATCACCTGACGCTCACCGCCCGAGCGGGCTCGAGCCTTCGGTGACCGGTTGTCGGACGGCTCCGGGAGGGGCGATACTGGGGGCGCGACGAGGGTCTTCGCAACCACCGGGAGGGAACGGAAAATGACGACACGTGCCGTGGTGTGCAGCGGGCTCCATGAGCCCTGGAAGACCGAGGAGATCGAGATCGACCCCCCCGTCACCAGGGAGGTCCGGGTGAAGATGGTCTACGCCGGGATGTGCCACTCGGACGAGCACCTGCGCACCGGTGACATCGGCGCCTCTCCCGAGATACTGGCCGCCATCGGCGTCCCCTCCATGTTTCCCGTGGTCGGCGGCCACGAAGGGTCGGGTGTGGTGACCGAGGTGGGAGACAGCGTGACCCAGGTGGCGGTGGGCGACCACGTGGCCGTCTCCTTCATCCCCTCGTGCGGCACCTGCCACTGGTGCGCATCGGGTCGTCAGAACCTCTGCGACCTCGGCATGTTCACCCTGGCCGGGGGCATGATCAGCGACGGGAGCTACCGTTACCACCTGGCCGGCGAGAACCTCAACCGGATGGCCCAACTCGGCACCTTCGCCGACGAGATGGTCTGTCACGAGAACTCGCTGGTGCGCATCGAGCCCTGGTCCAACATGAAGGCGGCCGCCCTCATCAGCTGTGGCATCTCCACCGGATTCGGCTCGGCCGTCGACCGGGCCAAGGTGAAGCCCGGTGAAACCGTCGTCGTGGTCGGCTGCGGGGGCGTCGGTTCCGGCGCCATCCAGGGGGCCCGCATGGCCGGGGCCCGCACCATCATCGCCGTCGACCCCGTGCCCTTCAAGCTCGAGAAGGCCAAGGAGATCGGTGCCACCCACACGGCGGCCTCGACGGTCGACGCTCAGTTCCTGCTCCCCGAGTTGACCATGGGCCGTAACGCCGATGTCGTCATCCTCACCCCCGGTGTCTTGAAGGGAGACCTCATCGCTTCGGCCTGTGCCCTCGGTTCCAAGGACTCGCGCATCGTGGTGACGGCCATCGCGCCCTGGAGCCAGATGGACGCCCAGCTGAACCTCTTCAACTTCGCCATGTACAACCAGACGCTCATGGGCACCGTCTTCGGATCCCAGAGTCCGCGCGTCCAGGTGCCGAACCTCCTGAACCTGTTCGAGGCCGGCCATCTGCAGATCGACGAGATCGTCACCCGCGAGTACTCCCTGGACGAGGTCCAGCAGGGCTACGAAGACCAGGCGGCCGGGAGCATCATCCGTGGTGTGGTGAAGTTCGACGCCTGACGGGGAGCCGTTGCGGACGGCGCCGGGACACGGACGATCAGGACGGGGCGCCCAGACGGCGGACGAATCCTTCGGGGATGACGAGGTCGGCAGGGGTGAGCTCGCCGATCGAGGCGTGCCCGAGTCCGAGGAGAGCTGACTCGATACCGCTGCGCAGAAGATCGAGGACGTTCTCCACCCCCGCTTGACCCGCCGCGGCCAGACCCCACAGAGAAGCGCGCCCGATCATCACGGCCTTGGCCCCGAGGGCCACCGCCTTCACCACGTCACCGCCCCGGCGGATCCCGCCGTCGAGGAGGACGTCGATCTGATGGCCGACGGCCTCGGCCACCGGTGGGAGGGCACGGATCGTCGCCGGGGTGCCGTCGAGATTGTTGCCCCCGTGGTTGGAGACGGAGATGGCGCTCACGCCGGCGTCCACCGCCCGCTTGGCGTCGTCGACGCGGGTGAGGCCTTTGAGCATGAACGGCCCTCCCCACTGCTGGCGCAGCCAGGCCACATCCTCCCAACTGGGCGGGGGTGTCTGCATCCACTGGCCGTAGGCGCCGAAGAAGGTCGGCGCCTCCTGACCTTTCCCGGCCATGTTGGGCACGGTGAGGTTGGGCAGATGGCCGGAGCGGACGAAGGCGTACAGCCACCGGGGGCGGACGAGAGCCTGAGGGGCGAGGCGGGCCATCTCCTTGATGTTCATCGTCTCGGGAATGACGGGACTGCCCCAGTCGCGGCCGTGGGAGAACGACCAGTCGAGCGTGGCGATCAGGCCCACGGCGCCGGCCGCCCGGGCCCGCTCGATGCGCTCGATGATCTGGTCGCGGGTGCCGACCCAGTAGATCTGGAAGAAGGTCCTGGGGTTGGCCGCCACCACCTCCTCCACGGGCATGCTGGCGAACGAGCTCAGGCCCATGGCCGTACCCCGGGCGGCGGCGGCGCGCGCCATGCCCACTTCGCCGTCGGGGTGGACGGCCTGGACGCCGGTGGGCGAGATGACGACGGGGAGGGAGATTTCCTGGCCCAAGACCGACGTGGACAGATCGCGGGCCGCCGGCGATCCGGCCACGTGGGGGGCGAACCCCAGCTCGCTGAAGGCGGCCACGTTCTCCTCGACGGTGATCCCCTTTTCCGATCCGGCCACCAGCGCGCCGTAGACCGACGCCGGCAGCCGTCGCTTAGCCCGCCGCTGCGCCTCGGCCACCGTCTCGAACCACACGCTTTTCATGTCCGACCTCTCGTTGAGACCACCGGTCCGCCCGGCCCGGGCGATTCGTCGCCGCCGTGGTCACCGAGATGCGAGCGCAGTGTCCTCGACGACCACACCCGGGAGCGCAGAGTGAGGCGCGGAAGCAATGGCCGCATCGTCCGCGCCGTCACACTACCGGCCCAGACCCCGGTGCCATAGGCGACGTCGTCGACGACGTGGAGAGCGGCGAAGCGGACGGGGTCGAGATCCGCCCCCGTCGCCCACCACTCGTGGAGGCCGGGGACGAGCAGGGCCAGGGCCGAGGCCCGCCGGGTCCGGGGCAGGAGCAGCCCGAGAACGAAGGCGGGAGCCCAGGCCCGGACGATGCCCTGGAGGGCCGGGATCGACGACCGGGCCGTCCCGCCCCCGGCGATGGTGACCGCCACCTTCCCCGGTTCGTCGACCAGTCCCTGCAGGCGACGGGCCAGGATGACGACGGAGGTGGCCATGACCGTGAGAGCCAACAGCGGGCGCCGGGCCAACGTCAGTCCCCACACCGCCGCCGACCAGGCCGAGGTCGTCACCGGTACCAGCGAGTGGGGATGGCGCCGGGCCAGTGGTCCGGCCGTGGTGCCGTAGAAAGCGCGGCGCCGAGTCCACGGCCCGAAAGAGGTCGGACCCTCGTGGGCGACGGTCGACCGGGGCTCGTAACGGACGTCCCATCCGGCCTCGTGCAGCCGCCAGACGAGGTCGACGTCCTCGCCGCCGCGGAGATCGGGATCGAACAGTCTTTCTCCGGCCATCTCCCGACGGATGACGATCGTGGCGCTCGGGACATAAGGGATCCGGCTCAAGGGGCGCACCAGTCCTGCGGCCGTCCCCATGTCGAGCGAGGGACGTGAGGCCTGGTAACGACCGAGTGCGGTGGCGCGCACCGTCGACAAGGCGACGATACGGGGGGCCACGGCGGCCACCAGGGGGTCGTCGAAGTAACCGAGCAGCGGGGAGAGCCAGCCGTCGCACGGCACACAGTCGGAGTCGATGAAGACGACCAAGGGCGTCGTGGCCGCGGCCAGACCGATGTTGCGTGCCGATGAGGGACCCTGGTTGACGGGGAGGGAGAGGAACGACGCTCCCGCCTTCCGGGCGATCTCCTCGGTCAACGACGGGTCGGCCGAGGCGTCGTCGACCACGATGCACGACAGGCCCTCGAGGCCGACGAGGAGCCGGCGTAGCTGCTCGGGGCGGTCGCGGACGGGGACGACGACGGTGACGTCGTCGGCGGTGAAGTTCCCGGGTCCCGGTCGGGGTAGGAAGAGGCCGGAGGACACGAGACGACGGGCCAGCAACTGGTCGGCGCGCCGTGTCCCCACGACGGATCCCGCCTCCCAGGCCGCCGTCAGGTCCCGGGCCCGGCGGGAGAAACGCAGGAGACGAAAGGGACTCCCGCCCATCAGGACGTTCCCGCCGTCGAGGATGGTCGTGGTCGGGTCCGCCGTCAGGCCGAAGCCGGGCGGCAGGGGGGTCGTCTTCCGATCGGGAGCGTGCGCCACGGCCGTGGCCGACCCTGTCGAACCCCTGGCGGCGACGGGCACACCGACATCTTGGCAGCCACGGATGGGGCTCAGCTACGATCGAGCGCGCCCACGAGTGGAGGAAGTGACCGTGCTCGCTGAAGACCAGGACGTCCGAGAGGACGAGGCGTCGGCCGACGATGATGTCGACGAGCTGTTGGTCGAGGAGATCTCGATCGACGGAATGTGCGGAGTGTATTGAGCCTCACCGAGGAGCGGGTGAACACACCGGCCCCCGCCTTCGATCCTGAGGGGGCGTGGCGGGTGCACCCCCAGGTGGCACTGCGCGACGAGTCGTTCGGCGCCCTGGCGTACCACTACGGGACCCGCCGACTGCTGTTCCTCAAGTCCCCCACGCTGGTCGAGTTGGTCTCGGCCCTCGACCGCTACCCGTCGGCCCGGGCCGCCGTGGAGGCGATCGTCCCCGTGACCGAGCGGTCGAAGTACAGCCGGGCCCTGGCCCGACTGGCCGCTTCGGAAGTCATCGATGCCCGCTGACAGCGCTCTTCCGCTGCAGACCGTGCCGTTGCGGCAGCAGTTCACCCACGGTCTGGACGCCCCGATCTGTCTGACGTGGGAGCTGACCTACGCCTGCAATCTGGCCTGCGTCCACTGCCTGAGCTCGTCGGGTCGCCGTGACCCGGCCGAGTTGTCGCCAGGCGAGGCCCGGGGCGTGGTCGACGAGCTGGCGGCCATGAAGGTGTTCTACGTGAATATCGGCGGGGGCGAGCCGATGCTCCGGCCCGACTTCTTCGATCTGGTCGGCTACGCCGTCGACCGGAGGGTGGGCGTGAAGTTCTCCACCAACGGAACGCGTATGACGGCCGAGAAGGCCCGCCGGCTGGCGGCCATGGACTACGTCGACGTCCAGGTGAGCATCGACGGGGCCTTGGCGTCGACCAACGACACCGTGCGCGGCGAGGGCTCCTTCGCGGCGGCCAGATCGGCCATGGACCACCTGGCGGCGGCCGACTTCGGACAATTCAAGATCAGCGTGGTGGTCACCCGGGAGAACGCCACCCAGCTCGACGCCTTCGCCCGGATGGCCGACGGCTACGGGGCCCAGCTGCGGCTCACCCGGTTCCGACCGTCGGGTCGGGGGGCGGACACGTGGGAAGCGCTGCACCCGACGGGCGAGCAGCAGCGGATGCTCTACCGGTGGCTGCGTGATCATCCCGACGTCTTGACCGGCGACTCCTTCTTCCACCTGTCGGCCCTCGGTGAGCCGCTCGACGGGCTGAATCTCTGCGGAGCGGGGCGGGTGGTCTGCCTCATCGATCCGATCGGCGACGTCTACGCCTGTCCCTTCGTGATCGACCGGGAGTTTCTGGCCGGCAACGTCCGTCACGCCGGTGGCTTCGCCCGGGTGTGGCGGCATTCCGATCTCTTCGCCTCCCTGCGAGAGCCGCAGAGCGCCGGCGCCTGCGCCAGTTGCGGCTCCTACGACGCCTGCCAGGGGGGCTGCATGGCGGCCAAGTTCTTCACCGGCCTCCCCCTCGACGGCCCCGACCCCGAGTGCGTGTTCGGGCACGGGGAACAGGCGCTGGCGGCGCGCCGGCCCGGCATCCGCATCCCCGTCCTCGGCCATTCCAAGGTGGACGTCCACGGCCAGCCCATCGCCGTTCCCACTCCCATCCAGCTGCGGTCACGCGCCCGCCTCTGACGCGGGCGACGACCTCAACCGGAGATGGACCTCGGTGACGCCACCTGGCCCGAGATAGAGGAGACGCGACGGGGCCATGTGCTGGCCATCCCTCTCGGATCGCTCGAGCAGCACGGGCCCCATCTGCCGCTCGACACCGACACCAGGATCGCCGTCGAGCTGGCCGGGCGGCTCGCCGCGGCGCGGCCCGCCGTGGCGGTGGGACCGGCCCTCGCCTACGGGGCGAGCGGCGAGCACGCCGGTTTCCCCGGCACCTTGCTGGTGCGCCACGAGGTGCTGGCCGAGCTCGTGGTCGAGCTCGTGCGGTCGGCCCGCACCTCCTTCGCCGCCGTGGTGGTGATCTCGGCCCACGGGGGCAACGCCGAGGGCCTGGCCATGGCCGAGGAGCGGTGCCGGGCCGAAGGTGACGCCGTGCTCGTGTGGACGGCCGTCACCCGGGGCGGTGACGCCCACGCCGGACGCACGGAGACGTCGTTGATGCTGGCCATCGACGAAAGATCGGTCCGCACCGAGCTGGCCGAACGGGGCTGCACCGAACCGCTGGAGGCGATCATGCCCCGGCTCCGCGCCGAAGGGGTGCGGCCGGTATCGTCCAACGGCGTGCTGGGGAACCCCGCAGGGGCGAGTGCGGCCGAGGGCCGGACGCTCCTCGACGAGATGGCGGGAGACCTGTCCGCTGCCGTCGCCCGTTGGTGGCCGACCGGGGAGAGCGGCCCGTGAGCCCGGTGGCCGTAGTGACGGGGGCGGCCCGGGGCATCGGTGCCGCCACCGTCGATCGCCTGGTGGCCGACGACTGGCAGGTCGTGGCCGTCGACGTCTGTGCCGACGACCGGAGCCTCCAGTACCCCCTGGCCACGCCGGCCGACCTGGCCGAGCTCGGCCGGCGTCACGGGTCGAAGGTGCACACCATGGTCGGTGACGTACGCAGTCAGTCGGACATGGACGAGGCGGTGGCGGCCGCCGTCTCTCACTACGGGGGTCTCACCGCGGCGGTGGCCGTGGCCGGGGTGATGAGCGGCGGACCCCCGTTGTGGGAACTCAGCGACGACCGGTGGAACGTGCAGTTCGATGTGAACGTCGGTGGCCTGCGCCATCTGGCCACGGCCGCCGTGCCCGTGCTCCTGCGGGCGCCCGAGCCCCGCCCGGGCCGGGTGGTGGCGGTCGCCTCGGCCGCCGGGCTCCTCGGGTTGCGGCGGCTCAGCGGCTACAGCGCCTCCAAACACGCTCTCATCGGCCTGGTCAAGGCTCTGGCCGCCGATCTGGCCGGCACCGGGATCACGGCCAACGCCGTCTGCCCGGGATCGACACGCGGCCCCCTCCTCGACGCCTCGGCCGCCGTCTACCGGCTCTCCTCGGCCGAGGAGTTCTCCCACCAGCAACTGATCGAGCGTCTCCTCGAGCCCGACGAACCCGCCGCTCTGGTGGCCTGGCTGTGCCGGTCGGAGGCGAGCGGTGTCACGGGGGCGGCGCTGTCGGTGGACGGCGGGCTCACCACCTCGTAGAGGCCCGGCGCGCCGAAAATCCCACGGCTCGGGCCCGGCAATGGACAGCGCTGCCGATGCCCCCGGGGGCCGGGCTCGCTTCCCATCTAGGAGCTCTCGTCGACGGCCACGAAGTAGCGGCGCGTCGTGAGTGCCGGCGCCTTTCACAGCAGAGTCTCAGGACCTCCGCAGCGGACCGACAGGCCCCCGTCGTTGAATGAAAGAAAGACCAGTTCGGAACCGGTCCAGGCAGAGTCCGCCAGACGGCAGACGGCAGACGACGGAAAGGAGGACACCGGTGACCAGACCAGGCGCCGAGGGCGCGGTGCGGGAGCGGGGCGGCAACGCCGTGGCCAGGAGGATCCGCCTGACCACGGCGGCCGTGGCCGTCGGCGCCGTCCTCGGCACCGTCGGGATCGGCACGGCGGTGGCGGACGAGATTCCGGGAACGACAACGAACACAGCGACGACCACGGGCACGACCACCTCGACGGCCACGGCCGGCACGACGGAGGGCTCGTCCACCTCGACCCCGACCACCACGACGCCCACGACCACGACCAAGTCCGCCACCACCACGTCGGGAGCGACCTGATGACCGCACCGCTACTGCTCAACGACACCACCGAGATCGGCCTGCGCGAGTTCTCCGCGCTGGGCTCGAAGGCGGTGGTGGCCACGGCCACCCCTGACGCCATCGATGTCGCCGCCGCCATCCTGCACGAGGAGCTCGTGGCCATCGACATGGCCTGTAGCCGCTTCCGCCGGGATTCGGAGATCTCCCGGGTACACCGGGAGGCCGGGTCCACCGTCGAAGTCAGCCCGCTGCTGGCGGAAGCCATCGACACCGCTCTGCGGGTGGCCGAGGACACCGACGGGGCCGTCGACCCCACGGTCGGCACGGCCGTCATCGAGCTCGGTTACGACCGCGACTTCGCCGCCGTGGCCCGGCGCCCGGCGACGGTCGTCACGACGCCCCGGCCCGCCCCCGGTTGGCGGTGCGTCGCCTGGGATGCCCGACGCCGTCGGGTGACAGTGCCCTTCGGGGTCGTGCTGGACCTGGGGGCCACGGCCAAGGCCCTCGCCGCCGACCGGGCCGCCTCCCGGATCGCCGCCGTCACCGGGTCCGGCGTCCTCGTGAACCTCGGGGGCGACGTCTCTCTGGCCGGTCCCGCCCCGGACGGGGGCTGGGCCGTCGGCATCTCCCTCCTGTGCACCACGGCCCCCCAGGACACCCACGTCGTGGTGGCCATCCGCCAGGGTGGACTGGCGAGCTCGGGAACCGCCGTGCGGACGTGGATCCGGGGAGACCGGAGGGTTCATCACATCATCGACCCCGAGACGGGCGACACCGCCGGGAGCTACTGGCGACTCGTCTCGGTGGCGGCGCCGTCGTGCGTCGAGGCCAACGCCGCCAGTACGGCGGCCATCGTCTGGGGCCCCTCGGCCATCGACCGTCTCTCGGCCCTGGCGCTCCCCTGCCGACTCGTCGGCGACGACGGGACCGTCGTCGTCCTCGGCGGGTGGCCGGCCGACGGCGAGCGCCCCCCGGGGAGTGGCACGAGGTCCGAGGCGTAGCGGTGTCCTCCATCGACCTCTGGTACACGACCAGGGCCACGGGACTGGTGGCGCTCGTGCTCCTCACCGCCACGATGTTCGTGGGGATCCTCACCGCCGGACGGGCCAAGAGCAGATGGCCGGCCTTCGCCCGCGCCGACATCCACCGGCGCCTCGCCGTGCTCACGGTGGTGTTCCTGGCCATCCATGTCCTCACGTCGGTGCTCGACACTTTCGTCGACATCAACTGGCTGACCATCGTGGTGCCCTTCACCTCGAGCTACCACACCGTCTGGCTGGCCCTGGGCACGGTGGGGGTCGACTTCTTCCTCGCCGTGGCCGTCTCCAGCGCGCTACGCCGGCACATCTCGGCCCGGGCCTGGAGGGTCTGGCACTGGCTGGCCTATCTGAGCTGGCCCGTGGCCGTGGCCCACACGCTGGGGATGGGCACCGACGCCCGGCTGGGTTGGGTCCAAGGACTGGTGGCTCTGTGCATCGCCAGCATCGTCGGGGTCGTCGGCTGGCGGGTGGCGACCGGTATCGGGGCGCGGGCACGACTGCCCCGGACCATCATCGGCCCCCGAGCCTCTCTCCGACTGACCGCCGGCACCCCGGTGGCGAGCGAGGGGGGGACCTCGTGACCACCCTCGAGGCCACGCCCCGGACCGCCGGGGCGCGGCTGGTGGGCGAGGCCAGGGGACCGGGACTCGATCTCGAGGCTCATCTGCGCCATCACGGTGCTCTGGCCCTGCCCGAGAGGTACTCGTCGTCGTGGGCCGACTGGCTTCTGGGCGAGATCGAGCGGTCGGGACTCACCGGACGCGGCGGGGCCGGGTTCCCGGCCCACCGCAAGCTCCGGCTGGTTCAGGCCGCCGGCGGCCGCCCGGTGGTCCTGGTCAACGCCATGGAAGGTGAGCCGGCCAGCGCCAAGGACCGTTTCCTCCTCGGGTTCGCACCCCACTTGGTGCTCGACGGGGCCGAGGTCGTGGCCCGGGCCTTGGACGCCGAGGAGATCGTCCTCTGCTTCCCCGACGACCGGCTCGGGATCGGCCGCCACCTGGCCCAGGTGCTGTCCGAGCGGTCGGCCGCCGGGATGGCGTCGACGCCGGTCGCGCTCGTGGCGCTGGCGGGGCGGTACATCGCCGGCGAGGAGTCGGCCCTGGCCGCAGGGGTCGCCGGCCGGCCGGCACGGCCCCGCTACCGACCCGACAAATCGGTGCCCCTGCGGACCGGGCGCCGGGAGGCCGTCGTCCACAACGTGGAGACACTGGCCCACGTCGCCCTCATCGCCCGGCACGGAGCCGGCTGGTTCCGGGAGGTGGGGACGTCCGAGGCGCCGGGGACGTGCCTGGTGACGATCAGCGGAGCCGTCGAGCGGCCCGGTGTGGTCGAGCTGGCGGTGGGGACACCGATCGGCCGGATCGTGGAGCTGGCCGGTCCGACGGGAACCGTCCAGGCCGTCCTGGTCGGCGGCTACGGGGGGTCGTGGGTGTCCCACGACGAGCTCGCCGTCCCCTACGCGCCCCGGGAGCTCGCCACTTTCGGCGCCTCGATGGGGGCGGGTGTCCTCGTGGTGCTGCCCCTCGAATCGTGCGGCATCAGGGAGACCGAGCGGATCGCCCGGTTCATGGCGGCCGAGAGCGCCGGGCAGTGCGGCCCCTGCGTCTTCGGGCTGGCGGCCATCGCCGACGACCTGCGGGCCCTGGCCGACGGGGCCACCGGGTCCGAGGGTTTCGATCGGCTCGTCCGCCACTGCGCCGTCGTCGACGGACGCGGGGCCTGCCGGCACCCCGACGGCGTCGTCCGGCTGGCCCGCAGCGCCCTGCGGGTCTTCGCCACCGACGTGGCCTCGCACCGGCGGGGAGTGCCCTGCGCCGGCAGCGCCCGATCGAGCCTCCTGGTGCTGCCCCCGTTCGACCCCGGAAGGCGTTAGCCATCATGGCCAAAAGGATCACCGTCGACCCGGCGGCCTGCGACGGGTTCGGCTTCTGCGCCGGGATCCTGCCCGACATGATCGGCCGCGACGAGTGGGGCTTTCCCGTCGTCGTCCCCGGCCCGGTACCGGCGGCGCTGGCCAAGACGGCCCAGCGTGCCGTCCGGTTCTGCCCCCGGCAGGCTCTGCATCTCGAGGAGACGAGTGACGACCGATGACGGGGCTCAGGCCCGGCGGACCTCACCGACGACGACGGGGAGGATCTCGGCCGGAAGGAGCAAGCGGACGGCCACCTCCAGCTCGTGGCGGACACGGTTCATGTCGGACCAGCCGTTCACCCACCCGACCAGGGCCGAGTACCAGACGTGGCCGATGATCCGGGTCCGCTCGGCGTGGTCCGGGGGGTGAGGCTCGCCCACGGCCCGGGAGATGATCCCGTCCATGAGCGCCCCCATCTGCTGCTGGCACTCGATGGCGGCCCGGTCGGGCGAGGCGATGGACATGAAGACGGCCGAAACGAGCTGGGGTTGGCGGGCCATGGCCCGTAAGGCGCGCTCGAGCACGTCGAGGACGCGCTCCGAGGCGTCGGCCCCCCGGGGCGGGGCCTGGGCCAGGCGCTGGTCGAGCTGCTCCACCCAGTGGACGAGGGCGGCGGCCAGCAGATGGTCCTTGGAGGTGAAGTACCGGTAGACGGTGCCCATGGCCACATGGGCCCGGGCGGCCACGTCGCGCATCTGGACCGCCTCGTAGCCGCCCTCGAGACCGAGTTCCATGGCGGCGTCGACGACCCGCTGCCGACGCGCCTCCTGAGCGCGAGTCAGGGCGCGCGGAAGGGTGCTCTCGTGCACGACAAATCACCCTACTCGGGGCGCTGCCAGGGGCGACATCCCGTCGGGGGGACCATGACACCCTGTTGAACCTGACCGTCCGTCAGATCCGGAAGTAGCCTTTCGGGGGATGGCCCGCGACTCCGGCACCCTGGCCACCACCGACGGACGGGTCCCCGGACGACGGGGACGGGCCACACGACAACGCCTGCTCGCCTGCACGGCCGAGCTGCTCACCTCGACGCCGTGGCGCTCGATCAAGGTCATCGACATCGCCCGGCAGGCGGGGACCTCGCCGGCCACCTTCTACCAGTACTTCGAGAACGTCGAGCAGGCCATCCTCGTCCTGGCCGAGGAGCTGATGGAAGGGGCGGCCCTGCTGGCCGAGCTGGTCGACGGCGACTGGTCCGAGGCCCGCAGCTGGGCCACGGCCACCGCCGTGGTGGCCGGCTTCATGGACTACTGGGAGACGAACCGGTCGGTCTTCCGGGTGGTGGAGCTGGCCACCGAGGAGGGGGACCTCCGTTTCCAGGGCCTGCGGGTCCGGGCCCTGAACGCGGTGACGGTGACACTGGCCCGGGTCATCGACGGGGGCGGGTCGCCGGCGGGGTCCGACCCCATGGCGGTGGCGGCCACCGTGATCTCGATGCTGGCCCACGTGGCCGCCCACCGCTACGGGTTCGAGTTCTGGGGGATCCGGACCACGTCGATGGTCGACTCCCAGGCGCGGGTCCTGCACTGGGCCGTGACGGGCCGGACCGCACCCGAGTGACCCTCCCTCCGCAGTACCCCACCGAACCGCTCCTCGAGGGTGACGTCGACCCCGATCCGCTACTCCAGTTCGCCTCGTGGTTCGAGGACGCCGCCGCTGTGGTCAGGCTCCCCGAGGCCGCCGCCCTGGCCACGGCCGACGCCGGGGGCCGGCCCTCGCTGCGCATGGTCCTGCTGCGGGGATGGGACCCCGAAGGCTTCGTCTTCCACACCGACTACGGGTCCAGAAAGGCCACCGAGCTGGTGACGAACCCGGTCGCCGCCCTGCTCCTGCACTGGGACGCCGTGGGCCGGCAGATCCGGATCGAAGGCCCGGTGGCCAAGGCCACGGCCGAGCAGTCGGACCGGTATTTCTCGTCGCGCCCGCGTGACCGGCAGATCGCCGCCCACTCGTCGGACCAGAGCCGACCCATCGGGTCGCGCCAGGCCCTCGACGACAAGGTGGCCGAGGTCACCGCCCACTACGAAGGGCAACCGGTCCCCCGACCCCCGTCGTGGGGCGGCTTCCGTCTGCGGCCCGTGAGCTACGAATTCTGGCAGGGCCACGACGACCGGCTGCACGACCGGCTGCTCTACCGCCGCGGCGACAACGACGGGTGGTACATCGAGAGACTGCAGCCGTGACCTCTCACCCGATTCCGATGAGGAGCCGTCGGCTCCCGTCCTCGCCCGGCTGATCCGGCCCGTGCGCATCACCACCAACGTCGACGAGACCGCCCCCACCGGTGGCGTCCAGATGAACGTCTTCCAGATCAGCCGCGAGCTGGCCCGACGGGGCCACGCCGTCGAGGTCCTCTATGTCGACGGCGGCCCGCTGGAAGACGAGTACCGGTCCTTCTGTACCCTCACCCGGATCCGGGCCGAGCGTTTCGATCTCGACATCCTGCGCCACCCGCGCCAGCAGGCGAGAAAGACGTCGGTCATAGCGCGGGCGGTGTCCTCGCGTCCCGACGTCATCTACTCGCAGCGCACCGGGACCCTCGGCTGGTCGCTCCCGACGAAACGTCTCACCCGCAGACCCATCGTCTGTCACGTCCACGGGTTCGTCCCCTACCGCCCGCGGCAGTACGCCCTTCTGTCACGCCATGTCGATCGCTTCATCATGGTGTCGGACTTCATGGCCGGACAATGGATCGACGCCGGCCTCGATCCGGGGAAGATCCGTGTGATCTACAACGGGGTCGATCCGGCCGAGTATCCGCTCGGGGGCGCGGCGGAGCGGGCCCGGGCCCGGCGGGTTCTGGGCCTCGGAGAGGATCTTTTCGTCGTGTCCTACATCGGCAGGATCGACGAGGAGAAAGGTATCGAGACCCTGTTGGACGCCTGGAGGATCCTGGGCCTCGGATCGGGCGACGCCCACCTGGTGATCGTGGGTTCGCCCTGTTACAGCACCTTCGACGAGAGGGTGGCGGAGCTGCGGGCCCGGGCGGCATCGAACGTGACCTTTCTCCCGGTGCAGAGTGACGTGGTCACCCCGCTCCACGCCGCCGACGTCTCCGTCGTGCCGTCGATCTTCGACGAGCCCTTCGGTCGCACCGTGATCGAAGGCCTGGCCACGGGACGCCCGGTGCTCGGAGCACGCTCGGGAGCCATTCCCGAGATCTTGACCGGTGCGCTGGCCGAGCTGTTGTTCGACCGGGGCGACGCCGAGGCGCTGGCCCGACTTCTGGGCGGGCTCGTCGGGTGGCAGGCGACGCGACCAGAGCTGGGGGCGACCTGTCACGCCCACGCGGTGGAAAACTTCACTTTGGCCCGGGTCGTCGACCAGCTCGAGGACACGTTCGCCGCCATGACCTAGAGGGAGCGGGCCGGGGTCGTGTATCCCCGGGTGCTCGGATGGCAGGGAGGGTCGACGTGGAGACATCGGATCCGGTCCGGGACGAGATGCTCGATCTCGTCGAGCGCCTCGCCGGGCTCGACGACGAGCAGTGGAACTCCCCTTCCCTGTGTGCGATGTGGCGCATCAGGGACGTGCTCGCCCATGTGACGGCAGGGGCGGAGGGTGCCTTCGGCCTGGGCGCCATCGTCGGCGGCATGCTTCGCCACGGTTTCAACTACAACCGATGGGTGGCCGCTGACGGGAAGGCACGCGGCAAGCAGGACCCGAGGGTCGTTCTGCAGGCCCTGCACAGCGCCGCCGACGGCAGAGTCCCATCCGACTCCCGGTCGATCACGGGCCTGGCCCACGTCCTCATCCATGGTCAGGACATGTGTCGACCTCTCGGCATCACCCGCCCACTGCCCGAGGGCCATCTCGTTGCCGTGGCCGACTTCGTCACAACGTCGATCATCTTCCGGGCCCGGAAACGCATCGCCGGATTGAAGCTCACGGCCACCGACATCGACTGGTCCCATGGGCAGGGACCGGAGGTGCTCGGTCCGGCGGAGGCGTTGGTGATGATGATGGCCGGGCGCCCGACGGCCCTCGACGATCTCTCGGGCGAAGGCAAGGCGGCGCTGGTCGCCCAGGGCTAGCTCCGGACGACCCCCGTCAGTTCATCTCTCGATGACGGGGACGAGTTACGTCTTGGCCCCGAGGCGGGCCACGATGGCGACGACGATCAGGCCGCCGGCGCTGGCGACGAGGACGGTGATCAGGGAGGCGGCAGATGACATGCGGAAACTGTAGAGCAACGGCCCCGGCCAGCCAAGTTGCCCGGGTCGACGGCTACTTGAGGGCGACGGGATTGACCGGGGACCCGAGGGCGTTGGTGAGCGGCAGCGGGGTGGCGTCGAGGAGGAAGGTGTAGACCCCGTCCTCGGCGCAGTCGGCGGCCAGGGGGTCGAGGAGCCAGTTCTGGCCCTGGGTCATCCCCATCTCAACGATGTGGAGGAGGTGGACGGGGAGGTAGATCTCGGGGTCCTCGCACGGCAGGACCTCGAGCGAGAGCGTGTCGGTGGCCACGGCGGCCACGTCGCGGGTGTGGAACCACTCGGCCGTGGCCATGGACAGACCGGGGGCGAAGCCCATATAGGTGAGGACGTCGTTGAAGGCGAGGATGTTGGCGTGGGGGGCGGTGGCGCCGCCGTCGGGGAACCGGCCCGGGAGGTTCAGACGGGCCATCTGTCCGGTCCGCACCAGGATGATATCGCCGGTCTCGATCCGCACACCACCGAGCTCGCAGGCGGCGTCCAGGTCGGCCGGCTGGATGGCGTAGCCGCCGTCGAGGACGTCGACGCCCTTGGCCCGGGCCACGTCGAGCAGGACCCCCCGGCCCACGAGCGAATCCACCAGGTGGATCCCGCACCGGCTGGCCCCGGCCGACGTCACCGACGACTGGGGATAGCCGTTGTAGATCCGCCCCCCGTAGCTCACATGGGCCAGGCCGTCCCAGTGCGTAGCGCACTGCAGCGGCATCGTCACCACGTCCTCGTTGGAGCAGATCCACTCCGGGTCGTCGGAGAGGGCCACGTTCAGATAGGACATCGTCCGGATGGGGTTGAACCGGCCGGGGACGATCCCCTTCTGGACCCCCTCGGCCTCGGACATGGCGATGCCGAGGGGGAAGGCCTTCCCTGTCTCGACGCTCTTGGCCGCCCGCTTCCTCACCTCGTCGGTGATGAGGTTCAGCGTTCCCAGCTGGTCTTCGAGTCCCCACCGGCCCCAGTTGTTCACCCGGCGGGCGATGGCGGCGAACTTCTCGGGAACTCCCATAGGCGCCGCACGATACTCAGCCCACCCCCCGGTGTGGACGCTCCCCCCGATCTCACTTCTCGTGACCGAGAATTCACTACATGTCGTCAACTCCGTTGTAGTCGAGCCACCACTCTGCGTACTATCCGAGGGGGATTTCAGAGCGGGGCCGCCTGTGGTCGCGCCTGTCCGTCTGGGGGGACTCCACTATGCGCCGACTGGCGTCGTTGGCAACCGTCTGTCTACTGGCCACCACGGCCGCCGTGGTCGGGGAGGCGACGGCGGCTTCCGCCGCCGGGTCCCAGGTCACGCCGGGGAGCGTCTGGACGCTCGAGACGGCCACCGGCTGCCAGAGCCAGTTCTTCTCCACCGGTCACGCCTTCTCCGCCGCCATCGCCGACGGGTCGGGCGACAAAGGCAAGTACGAGGGGACCAGGAAGCTCGAGATGAACTGGACGGCCGGCACGGCGGCGGGCGGACTGCTGAAGGCCGTCTTCCACCGCGCCACCGGCGTCTACGCCGGTACCTACACCGACGCCGGCACCACCGCCCCGGCCACCCTGGCCCCCGGCGTGTCCGTCGGCTGCGGCACCGTGGCCGCCGCCCCGGGATCCTCCTCCATCCTCCTCGGGGCCGGCGACACCGACACCGCCACCATCACCGGGGCGGCCGGCGTCGTCCCCACCGGTACCGTCACCTTCTACGTCTGCGGACCCGACGCCACCACGGCCGCCTGCACCACGGCCACCGGTACCGAGGTGGGCTCCCCCGTGGCCGTCTCCGGCTCGGTGCCCGGTGCGGGCCCGGGCGACACGGTGGCCACCACGGCCACGAGCGCCCCCTTCGACCCCCTCGCCACCGGCAACTACTGCTTCGTGGCCGTCTACTCCGGTGACGGCGTCTACCCCTCGGGGTCGGTCTCGTCCACCACCGACCAGTGCATCACCGTGGGCTCGGCCTCGCCGGGCGTCACCACCTCGCCGGAGCCGCCCGCCATCCTCCTCGGCAACGCCGACGCGGACCTCGCCACCGTCACCGGCGTCGACGGCGTGGCCCCCACCGGCACCGTGACCTTCTACGTGTGCGGTCCCCTGGCCGCCGCCGCCGACTGCGCCCCCGGGGGAGAAACGGCCGCCGGGGGCACCGAGGTCGGCTCCCCCGTGGCCCTCGAACCCGTGGGCCCCGGGAGCCCGGACACGGCCACGGCCACGAGCGACCCCTTCACCGCCACCGCCCCGGGGACCTACTGCTTCGTGGGCGTCTACTCCGGTGACACGAACTTCGACACCTCGTCCGACGGATCGTCCACCGACGAGTGCTTCACCGTGGCCCCGGGCAGACCGAACGTCCTGACCACGCCGTCGTCGTCGGCCATCGCCCTGGGGACCACCGATGCCGCCGACGCCGTGGTGGCCGGGGTGGACGGGATCACTCCCACGGGGACGGTCGACTTCCTCGTCTGCCCCTGGAACATCACCCCCTGCGGCCGGACGTCGGCCGGGGTGGTGGACCTCGGCACCGTGGCCGTCTCCGGTGCCGTCGCCGGGTCCCCGGGTTCGGTCACGGCCACGAGCGACGACTACACACCGCCGTCGGCCGGGAAATTCTGCTTCACCGGCCTCTACTCGGGGGACAACAACTACGACGGGGCCGTCGGGTCCAACCAGTGCTTCACCGTCACCTCGACGGCGCCGGTCCCCCCGACGATGGCCAACCCCGAGAACTCCTTCGGCACCGGATCCCTTTCGCTCGGGACGGGACCGGCCACCGGCATCTGGGCCGCGGTGAACGGCTACTGCACCTCGAAGGAGAACGGCGACGAGTTCCTCTCCGCCTTCGACGCCACCTACACCTGGAACGACGGCGACTGGAACTGCTCGGCCGCCCCCACGTCGGAGACGCCCGACGCCACGACCAACTGGGAGTACAACGGCGGTGACGGGGCCTCGGCCGGCTACTCGTACGACATCGTGACACCGCCGTCGGCCGGCGGGACCACGGCGGCGCCCTTGACCGTCCAGGCCTACGACCCGGCCTACGAGCCCGGTCCGTGTCCCGGGCAGTCGGCCGGTACCGTCGGCTCGGCCGGTGGCGGGACCCCCGACATCAACGCCGGGGGGCCGGGGACGAGCATCACCTCCGACTACACCCTCACCTACGCACCGGTCCCCGGCGACGACGCCGACGACGTCCCCGTGTCCGGCCTGGTGGGCGACGACCCCTACGTGGCCCCCTCGGCTGACCCGACCACCTGCGGCCAGTGGGCCACCCTCTTCACCATCCCGGCCGGCTCGCCCGACGGGTACTACCGGCTCCAGGTGACCACGCCCCAGTCCCCGGGCCAGAACTCCGACGGGGTCAACGCCTACGGGCTGCGCGTCTACCAGGGCGACACCTTCACCCGGTGTTCGACCGTCTCCACCGATGCCTGGTACTCGTCGAACTGCCCGCTCATCTCGGGGCAGAGCGCCCTGTCGACCTTCGTCGACCAGCCGGGGGACACCCACTCGTTCTATCTGGCCCAGGTGCCGGCATCCGACGCCGGGACGACCATGGACGTGAACCTCTTCGACCCGGGCGAAGGCGACCACTACATCCAGGTCCTCGACCCCGCCGGGGATCCCGTCCCCTTCACCTGGGCCACCACCGACGGCTGCGACGCCACCAACGAACCGGACTGCGCCCAGGACCTCGGCTTCTCGCCCCTCTCGGGCTCGTCGCCCACCGGGAGCCCGGGCCTCGACGTGAGCCAGACGATCTCTCCGCCTCCGGGTGAGGAGTCCGACTCGATCTTCAACGACCGTGAGGTTCAGCTCGTCGTCTCCGTCCCGGCCAACTACATCGCCGGCGACGGCGGCTGGTGGCGGATCCAATACACCTCGGCCCACGGGACCGTCCAGGACCGCATCACCTGGTCGGTGGTCCTCGGTGCGCCGCCGCTGTCCCCGCCGGTCACGTCGGGGCCCCGTCAGGAGTCGAACAACCTGGCCTTCACAGGCCGGGCCACCACCGGCTCCGGTCACCACACGGTGGGCGACCGGTCGGGCCGCGACGGCCGCAGCAGCCGGCGAGTCCGGCGGTTGTCCAGAGCCACCTGAGATCGGTGGCCCCGGTGGCTCAGCCGATACCGGGACGCACGACGTGGCCGGGGAGATTGGCCGTGAGGACCTCGCCGTTCTTCACGATGGGGACGCCGTTCACGATGGTCCAGTAGATCCCCCGGGGCCGGGCCGAATAGCGGGCCTCGCCCCCGGGGAAGTCGCGGACCTGCTTCTTCGACTCGAGCTCGATGGTGTCGGGATCGAAGATGAAGGCGTCGGCGAAGTAGCCCGGTAGCAGCATCCCCCGGGATTCGAAACCGAGAAGGGAGGCCGGGACCTGGGTCAGCTGACGGATCCCCTCCTCGAGCGACCACAGCTTTCTGTCGCGGACCCAGAAGGCGAGGAAGGCGGTGGACCAGTCCGATCCGTCGTCGCGGTCGAGATGGGCGCCCCCGTCGGAGACACCGATGATCATGGCCGGGTGCTTCTGGCCCTCGGCCACCGCATCCTCCCAGGCCCGCGACTTGTTCACGTAGCGGAAGGTGGTCTCGAGGCCTTCGTCGATGGCCAGGTCGAAGAAGGCGTCGGCCGGCTCCACCCCGAGCTCGTCGGCGATGTCGGCGATCGTCCGTCTCACGAACTTCTCGTTCTCCGGCTTCACCACCTCGTCGACCTCCACGACCTTCCACCGCGGTGGCGGCAGGGTGGAACCCTTCGACCCGTCGGTGTTCGGGTGCTCGACGGCGTGGCGCATCTCGTGGCGCCGACCGGGCTCGGCCAGCAAGGCCAGCTTCTCCTCGACCGACGCGCCGGGACCGAGGACGGGGTGGAAGGCGGGGACGCCTTCGTAGAGGTTCGTCCCCGTCGAGATCTTGAAGTCCCGGTCGAAGGGATGGTTGCGCAGCAGCGAGAAGATGCCGATCCCCTCGTGGCCGATCTGGTCGATCCAGGCGGCCACGTCGTCCCACCCGGCCCCGGGGACGTCGACCTTGGAGCGGCCCCCCAGCCCCTGGAGGATGATGGGCAGCCGCGACGCCCGGCCCAGGCGCTCGAGGAGGTCGCGGTCAGCCTGGTCGAGGCCACCGATGGCCGACCGGTGGAGATAGGAGATGGAGCCGCCGCGGTGCTGTCCGGCCTCGGCCACGAGGACTTCGAGCTCGGCCAGCGACGAGAACCGGGAGGGCACGGGCCTGTCCTCGCCGTCGAGCTGGGTGGGCCCGTGGCTGGAGGAGAAACCGGCGGCACCTGCCTCCATGGCCTCGGCCACCACCACCCGCATCTGCTCGATCTCGTCCTCGGTGGCTTCGCGCTCGGACCCCTCGGCCCCCATCACCGTCCGCCGCACGGCCGAGTGGCCGACGTAACAGGCCATGTTCACCCCGAGCGTCCCCGTCCGCCGCTCGAGGTACTCACCGAAGGTCTCGAAGTCCCACGTGACCGCCGACAGGGCCACCGGCGACATCCCCTCGACCTTGGCGAACATCCGGGCCAGGTAGTCGCGCTGGTCGGGCCGGTTGGGTGCCACCGAGAAGCCGCAGTTCCCGGCGAGGACGGTGGTGACCCCGTGGTAGCAGGACGAGGTGGCGTGGGGTTCGAAGGTGAGCTGGGGGTCGTAGTGGGTGTGGGCGTCGACGATCCCCGGGGCCACGTGGAGCCCGTCGGCGTCGACCACCTCGTCGGCGTCGTCGGGATTGACGAAGCCCACCTTCGCCACCCGTCCGTCCTTCACGGCGATGTCCCCCCGGCGCCGGGCCAGGCCCGTCCCGTCGACGACGATGCCGCCCATGATGGCCAGGTCGTAGGTGCTCACGTCTCTCCTTCTGTCCTGTTCTTCTGTCCGGACCAGGTCTTTGTCCGGGCCGGGTGCCCGGGCTCAGCCGGTCCAGATGATCGACTGCATCTCCGAATAGGCCTCGAGTCCGTAGTCGCCCCCGTCCCGACCGATGCCCGACATCTTGAACCCGCCGAAAGCGGCCTCGTGGTGCCGTTGGGCCGAGTTGATCCCGACGTGGCCCGAGCGCAGAAGCTTGGCCACCCGGAAGGCCCGGGCCGTGTCGCCGGAGAAGACGTAGTCGTAGAGGCCGAAGTCGGAGTCGTTGGCGATGGAGATCCCCTCCTCCTCGTCGTCGAAGGGGATGACGACGACCACCGGTCCGAAGATCTCCTCGCGGGCCACCACCATGTCGTTGGTCCCGGTGAACAGGGTGGGGACGACGTAGAAACCGCGATCGAGGTCCTCGGGGCGACCGCCCCCGGTGATGAGCTCGGCCCCTTCGGACCGGCCGGTGGCGATATAGCCCTCCACCCGTTGCCGGTGGGCGGCCGAGATGACGGGGCCCACGATCGTCTTCGGGTCGGTGGGGTCTCCCACCTTCAGGGCCGACGCGTAGCGGGAGAGGCCGGCGACCACCTGATCGAAGACGCCGCGCTGGACCACGGCCCGGGTGGGGGCGGTACAGATCTGGCCCGAATGGAAGGACCAGGTCGACCCGATGCAGCCGATGGCACCGGCCACGTCGGCGTCGTCGAAGACGACACAGGCGCCCTTCCCGCCGAGCTCGAGCAACAGACGCTTCATCGTGGCCGCCCCCGACTCGGCGATCTTCACCCCGATGTCGGTGGAGCCGGTGAACGAGACCATGTCGACGTCGGGCGAGGACACCAGGGTGGCAGCGGCGGCGGCGTCGTGGGCGGTGACCAGGTTCACCACTCCCGGAGGGAATCCCACCTCGTCGAGGATCCGGACGAGCTCGATGACGGCCAGGGGGTCCTGGGGGGCGGGCTTCACCACCACGGTGTTCCCCATGGCCAGGGCGGGGGCCACTTTCCCGGCCATGTTGACCATGGGGAAGTTGTAGGAGGTGATGCAGGTGACGACGCCCACCGGGGCCCGCACGGCCAGGGTCGAGATGAGCCCACCGGGAGCCAGAGGCGTGGTCAGGGCCACCTGGGGCGGCACCGACCTCTGGGCCACGTGCCGCAAGTCGCGCGAGTAGCGGTCGAACCGGTCGGCGGCCACCGGCACCTGCATCCTCGATCCCACGGCGGCCGTGGCCCCCGTCTCGGCGATGACCAGCGGCAGCAGATCGGGGGCCTTGGCCCTGATGGCGGCGGCCGCCTTGGCCATGAGGCCCAGTCGCACGTCGGGATCGGTGGCGGCCCAGCCGGGCAGGGCGTCGCGCGCCGCGGCGGCGGCCGCCTCGGCGTCGGCCACGGTGGCCTGGGGGGCGGTGCCGACCACCTCCTCGGTGGCCGGATTGACGACCTCGTAGGGGTCACCGGAGGCGTCGACCCACTTCCCTCCGATCAGCAGTTGGTTCTCCTGCTTCGTCGCTGCGCTCATGCTCGAGATGGTAACGGCTATCTGACGTGCCGTCAGGAGCGGGGGGCGGCGCGCTGCTGGGCACAGGAGCCCGGCAGTCGGGTTCAGAGACTCGACGGCGATGGCCGGGAGTCCAGCCAAGCATCGGGCACGACGGTGGTCGATGGCTCCGTCCGGACGGTCGTCCGGTCGGTTCCCCGCTCGACTCGCGGCCCCACCGTTTTGTCTATCGGCACGAACGGGCCCGACCTTGAGCGGATTTCTCAAAAATCCTTCCCGGACCTCCTCCAGGCACGAACCCGGCCCCCGGACGGCGGTCCGGCGTTGACTCTGGCTGGCAGGAGTCACGAAAAGGGGCTGTGCCCCCGGCCGCACGCTGACGGGGTGGTCGAGACGAGCGGACCCACAGCCCCTTGCCTTTCGTCTTACCGGACGGGCAGGGGGCGCCCCAGCGTGATTCCTCACGGGCGATTGCACGGCCAGGGCCCTCCTGTGCTTGCAAGAGCTAGCAGAGGAGGGTGAGCCGGAGCGGCGGGATCAGCGCAGGAGGCGCCGCCGCCGGCGACGGCCCCCGCACCACGCACTCTTCAGACGGGCTTCGCCGTTGCCGATGTGACGGGGAGTCGAAGACACCACCGCCGACGACCTCCGCAGGCCGGCTCCCACGTCAGAGAGGGTCGCACGTGAGCACCACGGTCGATCTCGAAAGACCGGTCCGCACCGAGCCGACGACGAGGGCGAGGGGGCGCACCACCGGTGGCCCCCCGCTCTCGAAGCGTTCCTGGGGGGCGGGCCTGATGCTCGCCACCTTTCTCTTCGTCGCCTCCATGGCCATGTGGTTCTCGTTCTCCCGGGTGGTGCCGGCGGACTTCAGCGAGACGGCGGTACCGGCCTACGCCGTCTCGCAGGGGTCC
>Ga0302325_10004850_pt1 | contig 30979 bp, 37 predicted proteins | sample Palsa_T0_2_FD_201948 | JGI IMG/M metagenome (GOLD analysis project Ga0302325, IMG submission 201948) | Peat permafrost microbial communities from Stordalen Mire near Abisko, Sweden - Palsa_T0_2 | ecosystem: Environmental > Terrestrial > Soil > Palsa > Peat permafrost | place: Sweden: Abisko... | reverse complement strand
GTCGCAATACCGGCGCTAGAGTGGTCATCAACAACACTCGAAGAGACGAGGTTAGTGATGAAATCACACTAAAGTCGTTTGGTAAGCGAAGGCAATCTGCCAACCTTAATTTCGGCCATCTCAGAAATCGTGGCTGATTCGTCCAACCAAAGAGGGCGTGTTCAAGATATGGAATAGTTAGGCAACGTTGTCCGAATAAGCCGGTTGGGACCCTGCCCAGATATTACGCAGGGAGATATGAACAGTGGTTGACTTTTGGAGTATCTCACCGCATCTCATCAATCTTTGTCGAACAAAGCGTGCATGCATATATATGATAAGAGGCATGCCCGCATACGACTCCCGTGTATTCACCAAAAGCAATGGCGCGCCGGGTCGTTCGAGACTTTTGATATGAGTTGATGCGATTGGAAGAATTAGACGGTGTAACGTACCAGAGCGGGTAGCAATACTGTAGCTGAAAGCTTATTCTACGCACTGGGCTTTGCTGCATGTGCCTTCATACCCTTCTTTTGACGATTATCAGTTGCAACTACTACCCTTCGATCAACCATCTCAGATCCCTGGCATAGAGAGTAATAAGGCACCCTAAAAAGCGGTGCAAATGTAACTTCATGAGATGCGGTTATAATGTAAAAGGAGTCACGAGATGGAAAAGATAACTTGCCCCAAAAAAGATATAATAGCGACAAATAAAGTACGTACAACTATTTTGACAACGGTCCTATGACTAGCAGTAGTATTGCCAAGCTCGCAAGTTCTCTCATCTTCCAGCCAATGTTGGCATGACCTTTGTGGGTTGCTTAGGAACGAGAGATGTCGGATCGTTGCACTTTCCCAAGCTTGAGAATTCTGCACTAGCGATGTCGCTTATCTCCGCTATAACACCATCTCGTCGCAGACAAACAATTCTAGTGACTGACGGGGTAGAAGATCGATCTCTCATCCAATAACCCCCACAACACGACTTCCAGACCCGCCGAGCAATCCGGGCAAACATGTAAACAGGCAAACTCCCGTTCGCAATGCCCCCGCCGCCACAAAGCGAAGGATCCAAAAATAGCTTCTCCAGGTCATTCACGACCATCCACCCCGGCGCACAGGCCGTCACTTTATCTTATTTTCCAGCAAATTGCTCCAAAAACGCGTATTTCCCACGGACCCCTTGAACTAATTTAAGGAAAGTGGACGGAGGTCTAAGCGTTATCACATCCCGCGCGCAACGCGTGTTGAGTAAATTGAAGAATTGGTATGCCTACAGTACCTAGGATGCGGTGTTGCCGAGCCGGGGTCTTAAACACTGACATGCAGGATGACAGAATTCGTTTGCGGACGTCCGAGGTTGAGCGCCGAGATTAGCGGTTGGGCGGTGCGCCGGTGATTTGACGTCATGGCAACCCCGATCAATCATCCTGGGATGTGATGGTCATCGGGTCAACAGCTGAGTCGCGGTGGTGGAAGTTCACGTGTGAGACGTGATTTGGCGCGCGTCCGCCGTCGGGCTACTGATTCAGACAATGAAAGGTAAACAAGCGAAATCGCCACGGAGAGATTTTGTGTGGCCGTAACCGACGCATCTGGAACAGGATATGTTTCATTTGCGGGACTGTGCGTTGACGAACACGAACACGAACAACCGGTCACGCGTGTTACAATGTTATCTCTTGCGAATTGAGGCGGCGGTGTTTTGAAGATCTAGTCCTGTCCATGAGGGAAACATAAAGGCCGAGGAATGTCTGCTGAGCGATACCTGGTACTGATGCCGGGCGGGACCGTTGAGGCTTGAAGCAATGCTGGCGAGGGTATTATGTAAACGTGGAGGTGAGATGACTTCATGGAATTTCATTCGCAAATAAAGGATCTTCAGGGCGGCCCCGATCCCGTCACCTTGGAAAGCCGGGCGCTGAATGGACGAGGAGTGTTTTAAGATATGTATCAGTGACGGGCGGATGCATACGGAGAACAATGCGGAGGAAAATCAAAACTTTGTTATCGAAACTGGGTGAAGAAGGGTTTCAGGATGATTTGCATGTGGGCGACGGCCCTTTGACGACATGGATGGATGGCCGTGGCATTGTCCGTCCATGTGAAATGAGATGATTATGGGAGGAGCGTGTTAGCGCCGGAATAGGCGGTAGGCGCAAGGCGCAGTGCTAATTTAACTTTGTATATTATTGGGTAATGTGGCCAATGAGCAACGCGAGACGCAAACAAGGGGTAATGAAAGCACAGGCGAATAGCAGCGGGCGGCTAAATTAAAAATCCAGTTGGTTGTGTGTGCAGCGTGCAACGTAAACCGCTTTTATTGTACCCCTAACTGACTAGCAAACTAACCGCTGCCAACACAACCAACTCCGTCACCTCACCCTCGCCCCTGGCCAGCCAAGACCCACAGAACAAACGAGCCAGGACCCTCGCTCATAAACAACCCGCACATTGCTGCTGTCTCAGGGCCGTGTCGTTGCTTCACCTTCCTTTGTGGCTGCCCCAATGCCGCAGTGATTATTCCGATTAATCGTCGCACGTAAATTCGCGCTCCGCCTGGCTCCCCTTAACGCTCCTCAGACCCGCCGCGCTTCATCCTCTGCGCCCCCGATCCATCGCCAAACACCTAATTTCGCATCCCGCCAGTCGCATCCCCGTTGTTTCTGCAGACGGCCCTCAGCTCTCACGTCCGCCTAGCCCCGTTGCACCAGTAAATGTCGATAACCTGCCATCAACAGTCGCGTTGTCGCTCGGTTTATCATCGAGTTTAACTAACTTCTTCGCCCAGAGAAGCTAGACCACCCACGCAACACCACCACCACCACAACAACCACTCACATTCCATCACATCCCCCCATCTCCACGCAACCAAGCAGCTCTCTCTGTGCGAGGATCATGATGGCAGTCAGTCTCACTTCTACGAGCACGCCTTCCTCAACCGTCATCCCGTCACCGCCTCTTCCTCCGCCGCGCTCGTCATCCTTAAGTCCGGGAGCCGGCACATCGTCTTCGGGAGCCGGTCGCAGTCGCTCTTCAAGGAGAGGCACACATGGCCATCGAGAGGTCAGATTTGGCAACTACATCCTTGGACAGACCCTGGGAGAGGGAGAGTTCGGAAAGGTCAAATTGGGCTGGAGACGGCCAGAGCCAGGTCAAACGACCGGAGACGGAGTACAGGTACATCCCTCGGCGACATCCACTTCTTATCTCCACACGGCAATGCTGATGACAGGTTGCTATCAAACTCATCCGGAAGGAGAGTGTCGATTCAAAACAACGCATGAATAAAATCGACAGAGAAATCGCAATCCTACGGCGAGTCCATCATCCCAACATCGTCAAACTATGCGACGTCATCTATACCGACAGACACATCGGCATCATTCTCGAGTATGCAAGCGGTATCCCTTCCCCTGGACATTCTGACCCGTAGGTGGAGAATTGTTTGATTATATCCTTTCACATCGTTATTTGAAAGATCATGTGGCATGCAAGTTATTCGCACAATTAATCAGCGGTGTATCCTATCTGCATGAAAAAGGCATCGTGCATAGAGACCTCAAATTGGTATTTCGTCCCGAGTTTATGTGTTGACCGTAGGAAAATCTGTTATTGGATCAGAATCGGAATATCATCATCACGGACTTCGGATTCGCAAATACTTTCAATGTCGAGGAAATAGGAGAGGACAATGATTATATCATTGCGCCGGAGGATAATAGAAAGAGAAGGGATCTAATGCAGACGAGTTGTGGCAGTCCTTGTTATGCTGCTCCTGAACTTGTTGTCACCGACGGTCTCTATGCTGGAAGAAAAGTCGACGTCTGGAGTTGCGGAGTGATCCTGGTAACTATCCTCATATTCAAAGGCTAATAAAAGTACGCAATGTTGGCAGGATATCTCCCCTTCGATGACGATCCAGCGAACCCAGAAGGAGACAATATTAACTTATTATACAAATACATCACCCAAACCCCTCTCACTTTCCCCGAATACGTCTCTGCCATGGCCCGCGATCTCCTCCGACAAATCCTAAGTAATATTCCCTTCTCAGCTGATACTGACTATAGAACCAAACCCCGAACAACGAATGACATTGAAGGCCGTCAAAGCGCATACCTGGCTCTACCCCTACCGAAATCTCTTCCGCACTCCGGTCTCAGACTTTGAAGCCCAAGCAAAAGAATCGATTTTACACCTATCAGCAACCGCAATGGGTCGATCCGTCTCTGCCCACGAATCCCATCATACCTCATACATAGCCCCGTCAACGTCCCGCTTGACCCCCAAGGCTGTATCCCCCCCTTCAAGCCCCGAGATCAAGTCCGCAACACTGGATCCCAGACGACACACCGTGCAAGTGGAATACGATCGACCCGCAAAGAGCCCAGAAGACGTTAAGAAGAAAGTGTTCTTGGATCTGCCCGTCCATAAAACTTCAAGGAAGGATGAGGGTGAGGTTTCCACTTTGGGTGTTCCTCCTGCTCCGGCGTTGATTAGGAGTGCCACTACGGGAGGAACTACATCGAGTCGGCCCACTATGACATTACATACGGTGGAAGAACGATCTCCGGAGAAGCCTCATGCGGAGAACCGTCCGCCGTCGCAATCTTCGTCGACGAGTGGAGTCGCGAGACCACCTACTGCCCGTCCTGCAATGCCCCATGGCGCTAAGCCTCGTCCAACATCATACCATCCCCCCTCAAACGGGGGTGGCATGCCGATGAGTAAAGGACGTTCAGCATCAGGCGATCGTACCGCGAATCTAATATTACAACATCGCTCGTCGTCAGCATCTTCACGAAAGGGATACACCGAGCCTTCGCCGACTGGACCGATATCGTCTTATCAGAACGTATCGGGTGAGATTGTACAATCTACTACTCCCCCGCAGGAATTTGCGCGCACAAAACCTACTCCGCCGTCAAGTGAGATGGGCCCTCCTCCCGCCCGGAGTAGAACACACAAGCGTGCAAGCGCGAGTATATCCATGGTTGCAGACCGCGTATTCGGTTTCTTCACCACGGGCAAAACATCACCGAATTCGTCTCCCCAACGAATCGTCAGTAACCCCGTTGGCATGACGCGCTCAAATACCACGACTCGCAAAGTGTCCGTCCTAGGCGGTCCACCAGGCGCCACCGTCCTCTCCAAAAAGAAGGAAAAACCCACTACCCCGTCAAAAACCTCCATCACCCGTTCCGCAACCGATATCTCCATCTCCAGCCCCTCATCGAAATACACCAAATCCCCCGTCAACAGCACCACTATGCCGCGCAACCGCACAGAATCGCACTTCCCTGTCCCGGAATTACTCCCCCATAGCCACAAGGCCGCCAAAAAGTTCGGAGACCTGGCCCCGGAGAAGGGTTCCACGGGAGCTGCGCGACGGGTGATGGAGTTCTTTAGGCGACGTGCTTCGCGGATGGAGTGAGACAGACAAGGGAGAAAAGTATGGTATGCATTTTCATCATAGGTTTGTTGTTTTTGTGTGTCTGAGTTCAAGGATTTGCATGATGATTAGGAGGGATTGATCTTTGTGGGATGGTAATTGAGGGTGACATTGGGCGTGATTGTTGTTTGTGGATGTATTTAATTTGGATGATGTTTGACGTTGATTTATTATTTGGGGAGAGATTATGTAGCAGTAATATACACCATGCACGGATCGAATGGATGGACTGAAGTTGTTATAGTCTCGCACTGGTAACGGCTGTCATTGTATCAAACCGGCGTCCTCGCAATTCTGGAGAAGTGATCTGAGGCCCCTGCCGATCGGACCAATCTGCGACGCTGATAGGTGGAACTAGCCGAAAGCTTGCCCACAAAATCCGACCCGCTAAAGGGGCTCGATTCGCTCATCAGCGCCGCCTTCTCCGCATCCACAAATGTCGTCCATCACGGCCAACGTCGGCTCTTACGGCTCAGTCAAAGGCTTCACCAGCGGCAACGTAGCTGAATTCCGCGGAGTGCCCTTCGGAAGAATTCCGGCTCGATTCCGTCGCGCTCAATTGGTCAAGAGTGTCCCTGGCGAGTTCGATGCCACGAGACCGTACCCGCCTCAGACGCCCGACACGCTTATGGACGCTACGTTCTTTGGAGAGATTGCTGCGACTTTCGCAGTTGAGGAGGCGGGTAGGACGATGAGTGAGGATTGTTTGAATCTGAACATTGCTACTCCCAGGAATGCGATCGGGAAGTCAAAGCTGCCGGTCTTGGTCTGGATTTATGGTACTTCCTCAACAGAGTTATACTAATTATAGGGGGTGCGTTTTCAATCGGGGCTAATTCCAAGAAGCTGTATCATGGAAAGAATCTCGTCGAACGGAGCATTAGCTTGAATGAGCCGGTTGTCTACGTCGCCATCAATTACCGGCTCAATTTCTTTGGGTTCCTTGCTAGCAAGGAATTGATTAAAGACAATGTTGCTCATGGTGGCGGAGTAGGAAACTATGGTATTTATCTCTTCCATGCACTACTGACCTGAGGTATTCACGATCAACGTCTCGCATTGGAATGGATCCAACAGAACATCGAGTACTTTGGCGGCGATCCATCTCAAGTCACCATCTATGGAGAATCAGCAGGCTCCGCGTCTGTTCACGCTCAAATAGTTGCGGGAAAGCCCCTATTCCAAAGGGCCATCTTGCAATCGGGGGTCCTGGCCGATACTCTTGGCCCAGCCCAATTGCAGGGTCCTCGCACACAGGGCGATTTCGATATGTTGGTGAAGAAATTTGGGTTGGAAGATAGAGATGATCAGGGGAAAGTGGATGCTCTTCGAGCACTTCCGATGGAGGATTTGATTAACGCGATCCCGGAAGTTGGGTATTGCCTTTTATGACTCTGTGCTAAAAGTAGTGAATTCGCTGTCTTTTACCCTCTGGTACTGTGAGTTGTGTGATGTAACTGACAGTAGGATGATTCCCATATTCCAGGAGGATTCTTCGATAAAGGAAAGCAAGAAACTCATCAATGGCTCTACCATCCAAACTCCCCATCCTTCGTGAAAGCCGTCATCGCAGGAGATTGTGAAAACGAGGTTCTATCCCAACCTCCATCTCACTAACCCCCTGCAGGGCGTAATTTTCACCCAAGCTTTCGTGAAATTAAATCCTACCGACGCGCTCGACGTCCTTCAGAAAAACCTGCCAGCAACGCTTCTCGAGAAATACGGACTAGCCAAGACTCAAACGAAGGAAATAACCCATATTGGACAACTCGTTCCTCTTCTTATCCCGCTCAAAACAGACGAACTCTTCGCTGCGGGTATCAATAAATTCAGTCGCGAATTCAAAAAGGCCGGTGTAACAGTGTATAGCTACCACTTTGACCGCGGCAACCCGTTTGAAACTCCCTTGAAGGGCATCGCTCATCATGCGCTTGACTTGGCTTACACATCAGGGAACTTTGAAAATGCATGGCCAGATAAGAAAGATGAGCAATTGAGTAACGCTTTGATTAAATACTGGATTGACTTTGCAAATGGCAAGGAACCTTGGGATAGTGCTGCGAGTGGGAAGGCATTGCATATTACCACAGATGCAGAGACAAAGGTTGTTCCTCGTGAGAAGGTTGCTTCTCGACGATGGGATGGATATGTAGAGATGGAAAAGTGTTGGGATAAAGTTAGGGCGGTGGGGAACGCAATGTTGCTTCCGAAAATGGGAAAACTCTAGCGGACAGAGCGATAGGACGTGCTTCAAAGTTGTAAAAGTAGGTATTCTTAGATGACGGGATTGATTGATTGATTATTGCCCTTTCTTGTATTTCTTCACGAATCCGCCATGCTTCTCCGCAACTTCATCCGCATCAAAAACATATCCTCTTTTCTGTGTTGATCTAGGATTAGAAAAGTAAGTTCGGGTGGTACTGATTCTCGCTCATATTCCGGCCTTCAGGAAAGGTAGGTAACAATGCCGGATCTTGTGCTGTCGTCAGTATTATACAACAAACAAAGGACCTCTAGGCTCTTCCTTAAAGTAAGCATGCTGCAACGCCGCCCTCGCCGAACACCGTCTCTCAGGATCCCACTCCAAACATTTCCGCATCAACCCCCTCGTCGCCTCCGAGTACTCCCTAAACCTCATCTTCAAGCTCATCTTCCCATTCTCCAGCGCCTCACTCGCAGGGGGTATCCGAAACTCATCCCTTAGAGGCATATTCCTGAATTCTGGCCATATATCTTCCGAGGGAGGCGTTCCTAAAAGCGCGATAATCAATTGCACTTGTTGAGGCTCGTTTTCACCGGGGACAACAGGGACGTGGAGGAGGAGTTCTCCTAGGACGAGGCCTAGTGACCAGATATCTATGGCTTTGGTGTATTCTCTGGCGCCGAAGAGGAGTTCGGGGGCGCGGTACCTAGGGTTAAAGGATGATGTTGCGCGGGGAGGGGTACCAGACTGTTACGACTTGGGGTGTCATGGGTCTTGTTGTGATTTCTCTGGCCATGCCAAAGTCCGCTGTCATTAGAAAGTTAAGGGGATGAAATACCAATCTTCAGTATTCCTCGTGCGTTAAGCAGAAGATTCGAAATTTTGAGGTCTCTATACATCAACAGCGTTCATAAGAGATCAAACCTATGAATAATATCATTCTTATGCAAATACTCGACTCCCTCGAGAACTTGTTTAAACAGACACTTGACTACCATCAGCATCTCCATCTCCCACGGAAAAGGGCGTGTCGGACCTTCGGACAGCGTATATCGTACACGCACATAATCGAGTAAATTTGCAAGATCCTTTACAGAAAATGATGCATCCCTGATCCTATCGCAAGGACAAACGAGAGTAGGTATTAACCTGCTCGCAATATTCCATCACCAGGATGGGTGGGTCATATATATTTCCTCCAATAGCCACTTCGATAACGTTGACAATGTTGGGGTGGTTCAGCGAACGCAGGAGGGAGATTTCTCTGATTGCTGTGATGGGCGTGCCATCGCGCTTTTCAGAGGAATCGATCCGGATTGTCTTGAGTGCTACGATTTCGCCGGAGCGGCGGTCTCGAGCACGGCTGGTGGGTTAGTATGGAGGGAGGCTGTGGTGTATGGCGGGCAAGGGGGAAGTACTAGACAACTCCAAACGCTAAAATGGGGTTAGTAAAGTCGCGAAAGGGGAAGTACTTCCTTCGCCGATTTGGTTTAGTTTCTCAAATTCATGGACGGGTGTTGCCGCGCCGTAGAAGCCTGTTGATTTTAAAGCTTCCTTCTTGCCTGTCAATGAGACAAGAGTCGTCATTCCTAGTCTTTCAGTAGACAGGTGCTTGTACTGCACTAGTTCAAAACGAAGATCAACATAACGCCGGAGGACAGAGCGGTGTCCTGAGATATGCGATTAGATGTATAAGATACGAAATGTCTCACTCGTTCAAACATTTCGTGTCGTCACGAGATTATACGTCACTCAATTGAACTCTTGAGAAGGGCAAAGAGATGGCTCCGGTTCAGGATGAGAGATCAGAGATCTCGGTTCCGACGAGTGCACATGCACTTCAAAAGCAAAAGTTGAAGGAGGAGACGTTGAAGCTTTTTGGAGAGTGCTTGCTCGTGGGGCTTCTATCCTTTGGGGTAGGTACAGTACTCGGATTTGGGATCGCCCTCATTCAGGATATGATTAAGAATCGGAACGCAAAGAAAAAGGGGGAGCCAAAAGTATACTCAGATGACGAGATCACAGACGATATGTTGGAGGAAGATGCACTCGGGGACATTGTGGCGGGATTGGGAAGGAAAAGGAAAAGGAGTGTTTCATATGAGGTCGAGGCGACACGAGAGATGTTGGAAGTCCTGGAGGACCCGGAATTTCTGGAATTATTGGAAGAAGTGATGGTAAATTATTGATCTATTTATGGAACGCTGATCTCCAAATACATATCGCCATGCTGAGTTATCAGGAGATGAAGTTCTGAGGAGCCTTAGGGGGGTCTCCGAGCGCTGTGACATAGGCAGAAGTCAATCCTCCATCTACCATAAAATCCTAAAGTAAGCCAAAACTCGCAAGTGACGCATACAGTTGCAGTGATATAACTACTCTCGTCACTTGCCAGGAACAGAGCCGCCTGAGCCTGCTCAATAGCCTCACCTACATTAAGCATCCGTGTTTAGTAGTTCAATACCAAATCGTCCCATGGGGAGATGAATGGTTCGGCGAAGTTTCTTCTCTGGTGTATCCAAAAAGTTCTGCAGGAGAGGGGTGTTCAGGGGTCCTGGACAGAGAGCGTTAACTCTGATTCCGTCCTTGGCATGCACGATAGCTAGTTCTCGGGACATTGCCAACACGGCTCCCTTCGACGCGGTATCTGTCATCAGAGATTGTCCCCAAGGGTAATACAAGCTAGTTGAGGAGCTGCAGAGCCAACAATGGCGACCATGCTGGCGGTATTGATAATACTCCCGCCCTTGCCATGCTTCTTCATACTCTGAATAGCATATTTGCACCCCCACCAAACTCCCTTCACGTTGATATTATGCGTCAAGTCCCTATCATCAGCATATCTCCTTTCCTCACCATACCAAATCCGTTCCTCCGTGTTCAGTGCATTATCATCTTCAGGGTGCATGATTCCCGCATTATTGAAAATGATATCAATACCTCCTCCGAAAAGTTTCTCCGCCTCGGCGATCATAGTCTCAACCTGGGACTCTTTGCTCACGTCCACGGTAAAGGACTCGATTTTGCCGTTTGGCGCGAATTCCCGCGCGCGGCCGAGACCTGTTTCGAGGGTCACGGGGTTGACATCCGCCATCAACACGGAGGCTCCCTCGCGTGCAAACAGGATCGTAGACTCGAGACCAATGCCCCTGCGGTTAGTATACAGGCAATAAAATGGAGAAGGAGGTACCCGGCTGCGCCGGTGATGACAGCTATTTTGCCTTCTAGACGACCCATTGTCTTAGACGATAACGCAGGGACGGGGACTGGTGATCTTCAAGGCTTGCTATCTAGTCGCGATTGCAATACGCTATTTATCCGAGGATCTGACGCATCCGGTTGGGTGATTATCCGTCCCTCATATAGCGTGGTTAACAGATACTTCAGTTCCCGATTTTGTGAAGGCCAGTTAACGCTATGCGACACGCAAGCATCTCAGGTAAAAGATACACTAGATTGGACATAAATCGATTGATTAAGGGTATCACTGCCATGCGAACTCCACAACTCAATCTTCGTAAGGTTTCCTCAAATCTGTCCCTTAATATCCACAACCCTGAACAACTTCCTCCTATCAACCTCGAAACTCTCCAACGCCTCCTTCGTCTTAATCCTCAACCCACCACCAGACGTAGAAAAAATATCTGCATTTCGTTGTTCCAGGAACTCGACACATTCAGCATCTGATTCAAAACCAAGCTCGTCAGTGATATAGCGAACTTCTATCTCGGGGCGATATCTTCCATTAGCGGTGCTCAACGAGATTTGGCGGACACGAGGGGGATGAGGGAGAGCGGAGAGGGGCTGTACGATTTACATATAATGCAGCAGGCGGCAACACGTTCACGTTCCACGAAAAAATCCATTAGATATCCCCCCATGTTTGGTGCAGAGTTGTAGAGACGGAATAGGCGATGGTAGTTCCGTGATGCGAGTGCTTTGCGGACTTCCAATGCATGTGCTACACTATCATCATCTTTCTCCTCTTGTGATAGCGTGGCCAATAACTCGTTGATTTCTACACCTTAATACCCTTGAAGACGTGCGATTTGTACCTGATCGATTTTGAGTGTAGAGGGTATAAATAATTCGATATGCTAAAAACTCCAATCTCGCTCCATTCAGACCCTCCTCGTATAATTCCGACAACCTCGTCTGACACTGATTATACTCTCCCAAATCACCCTACGAGTCAACACCTGCACATATGACTATGAGGTTACCTTTTCCAGAGCTATTCGCGCATGGAGCTCGTACACTTGGACTGTGAAATCAGTTTTTATTCTCTGTACCATGAGGTCCTGTCGAATGGATTTGAATTGGTCACAGATATAGGCATAATTCCCCTCGGCGCGCCATTTCTTCTTCAGCAGTTCGAGGGTTTGTTTTAGGATTGAGGGTGGGCGGACGACACTTGCGTCGGGGGCGGTGGTTAAGCGTAAGTAAGGTCGTTCTAGGATTTGTGAGCGGCCAACGAAGGGTACGTCCTCGGGTAATGAGGAGGACTATGATTAGCCAAATTCAAGGCAAAAAGGAGGATGGGGAATAGAGTCGAGAAGGGGATAGGAGAGGTACCAGAGATGCAGCGATCTGGGAATCACGGACATAATCTGGAGTATCCACTCTAGGTGGCGTAGCACGTTCATTAATCTCCGCAAACCTCTGCATTCGTCGGTCTCGTCTCGCCAGTTCTTCTGCCGTCTGCCCAATCGTTTCGCCATACTTCTGGAACAACGATTTCTTCTTCTTCTTTTCATGAGTTACTTCCACCACGTCCATCGAGTCCGAATCGCTATCTGAAAGGGGGTTATTTGTAGATGTAGTTAGTGGTGTTGAACTCATACGTTTGTACAAGGAGGGTGAGCTTGGTTCTGTTTTTACGCGTTTGTTTAGCGTGACCGAGACGGGTTCTACGTCAAAGCGACTAGCTAAGGTTCGTTTGGAAGGAGGAGGTTCTGCGGAGGGAGCGGGGGGTTGAAGAGGTGTAGGAAGAGGTATGGCGTCCCAATCTGTTGTCCACAATGTCCCATCTTGGGCTTTCTGAGTGATTACCTAGTAGGTCAGAGGACTGTGTTGAAGAGTATGTACCTCTCTCATTTCTTTCTCGAAGGCGGCTTTAGTTTGGTCGTCGACTACGGTTTCGTAACATCGCTGGACGTAGGTCTTTAGACTTGCTGGCCTAAAAGCATGAGTTACATACTCTGTGAGACGATACCATTGCGGTTTAGCGGATTTGTCGACGTTGGCCGCAGTTGGCGTTGTCCCGTTTGTTGTCAACCGCCCCGAGGAAGGAGTGATTGTCCGCCCGCCCGGGACACTTGTGAAGGCTGGTTCTGATCCATTAGCATTTCAGCACAGTTATAGGGCCCATACTATTCATTTACACCAGTTTTGATGTTCTCTGAGCAATCAATAGTCAAATATGCTCATTTTGTTGAGGATAGCTAGGTTTCTAGGGCTGGAACCCTATGGGTATAAATAGCCAGGTAGCTTCTTTCAATCAACGCGTGTGTGCCAACCTAGCAGACGTCCCTCCGAAGATCCCAACGTATCATCTGGTGACGACAGTGGGATCAGTGGAACAGGTTCTTGTCGTCTAGAACCTCCTCTGTTCTGCTGCAAGGTCGGAGCTGTTAAACCGAGCACACACTCACGGACACAAAACACAACACAACACACGTCACTCTCATCTGCACCCATCTCGTACTTTCTACCTGCCATCTCGTCTTATCCTGGCTCGAAGGCCCAATAAGACAAACTCTCGCTCTTATAGGGCTCGACAGGCCGAAAGACTACGATCCCAAAACTCCCTCCTCGCTCCGGTGGTGAGAAGAGAACTCCCCTCATTATCTGCCCAGGAATCACAACAGTCTTCAGGGAACATACATCCACGCCGGGTCACTATATTCTACGTCTGGTACCTACGCGAATTGTACGACACACACTTGAATACTTCCAAAATCACTGCCCCTACGTCGCAGAAGCCGTCGCGGCCCCCAACGACGACCATCTCACGTCGACCATTACGTATCAGGCCCTTCCATGTCTCACCAGCGGCGGATCATCTATTTTTAGCCAATCGTTCCCGACATCTCCCGCCAATATCCCTCAAAATCCAAACCCATCAGCCACCAACCCAAGACATATAAACCCCCTTGCAGAAAATCCATCTCTACCACCATCTCCTCCGAACCCATCTCTTCTACAAAGGTTGCATCCCGAGAGGGATCCCACTCCGTCTGTGTTGCATCCCGAAGAAGGATCCACAACATACACGAGCACCCTTGACAGCCGTATCTCTGCCGAAGCCGAGAACCCGCTTATTCGACGATTGCAGTATTACATCCCGTCTTGACGGCATTCGTGAAGAAGAAGTTCTCGCTGTCAAAGAAGCCGAATCCCCTGTCTTGGAACCGGTGAGGCCTGCAGTGCTTGATCATCGTGTTGGCCTCTTCTAAATCGTATGATGGGCTTGAAATATGACGGAAAGGGGACACATTACCCCATTGTCTTGATAACATATTTGGGACTAATACTCTTGCCGTTGAGCTACACATTTCTTAAACGGACCATCACCCGTCTATGGGAGCTTTTGGTCACTCACAACTCTCACAAAAGATCTCTTCGTCGACCTTACGTTTCGCTCTCCTTTTGCTTTCAATGCATCTTATTAGTCGCAGGTTGGCTCTCCGTTCTTCACTACAGCAACCTCAGTCACCTAAATCGGCAACAACTCCAAGTCTGGAACCCCTTCCATACTCTCGGTGTATCCCCTCACGCCTCCTTCTCTCAAATCAAACGCACCTACAAAAAGAGATGTGTCGCAAACCATCCCGATAAACGAAAAGACGTCGCCAAGGCACGAGCCGAAGGCGACTTCATAGAGATCACCAAAGCCTACAAGATTTTGACGGACCCTGTCCAGAAGGAGAATTATCGCAAGTTTGGACACCCCGAGGGGCCTCAGAAAGTAGTTAGGGGGATAGCGTTTCCTCGAGCGGGCGCACCAGCGACGGTGTTCAAGTTTGGGTTGGTGACGATATTATGTTTGATTGCTCCGGGGTTTATTGGACTTTGGAGAGTACGGTGTTTGACTATGAGAGAAGGGGAGATGCAATTAAGGGATCTGTATCCCCTGTTTATACTCGATAAACAGGGACTTGACTTTGATGTGGATGGAATTGTCAAGGGAATGTCTAAATGCCAAGGAGTGATCGATATTGTTCGACGGTCAAAGATTCTCAACAATCGAGACAAATCTGGGCGTCAGACCGGGGATTACGAGCAAATGGCGGAAAGCTTGATTCAAGCACACCTTCAACATTTGGATGTCGCTCCGCATTTACAGAAACTCAAAGAAGACATTGTCGACACTTATATCAAAAATACGCTTTATTTACTGAAATTGGTAACCCAGACAAAGGATCCTACATCGGTTAGGACTATCATTCTCCTCTTACAGAAACTAAGACAACCGCATGGACCATCTGACGAGTTTCGAGGGCCGTCCACACCTCGATTGTGTATCTGGAATCATCGCCTCCATCTTCCTGGAGAGAAAGAAATCCAAACGAACTCTCTGGTGACATTTTCTTTCGAGGCACTGATACACGATTCCAAAGAGCAACCGTTTCAGCCTCCTCCAGACTCCTTTGTAGCCAAGGAATGTGAGGAAGATCTGGACATCGACGTTCTCTATGCGCGAAGAAGTCGCACCGCTCTTCAGACTCCTCTCTTCAAAGTCCGAGAAAGCGACCCATTCGAGGACTCACCAAAATGGTATCTATTCTTTAGCTGTCACACCTTTGAAGATCGACTCCTTACTCGTCCTCTTCTCTTCAAAAACATTCCAAATTCAGGCTCCCCTCGACGCGTCCGCTTCACTTTCATGACCCCCATTAAGCCCGGAAGACTGCATCTCAAGCTGCACGTCATGAGCGATACTTATATCTCCTCGAACTATGAGATGAACATGACGATGGACGTGCATCCCCGAATCCGGCCGTTCGGTGCCGACCCCGTGGAAGAGGACGCTAAATCCTGGAAGACAAAAACTACACTTAGGGGCTTTAATTCGAGCACGGGCATAAAACTCTCGGCCGAGGAAATCAGCGAGGTCTCGGCGCTTCACAAAGAATTTAAAAGCATTCAAGAGGAGGAGCGAAAATTGGCTTTGGAAGGCAGAGATAAACCTCCCGAGCTGGTTGCAAGAAGAGCTTTTGTGGACAGTAGGATTCAAAAATGGAAGAGCAGAAGAGCCGCCAAGGAGGATGATAGAAAAACAGCTGTGGAAGAGGGGAATACAGAGGCTGTAGACTGTTCGGAAAGTTTTGAAAGCAAAAGGGAGAGATGGGAGAAAGCGTGGGCGAGGAGATTTGCAATCAGGAAATGGCCTTTGAAAGGTCTGGATGCAATGATTCCTGATACTTTGATGGATCTGCCGCCCTCACCCCACGACACTAACCGGAACAAAAACCCCGTTCATGTGGAGACCGGAGGTTGAAGGGAAGTGCTTTCAGATGATCAAAGAAGCAGTGCAGCGTGCCGTGCATCGGCATGGCTTCGATCCGAAAAGACCGGTGGTATTGGAGTCTGATGCATCGAACTACGCTGGAGGATGCGTTATCAAACAAAAGACCGCGCACGCCTACGGAGAGGAGGTACCCCACGATCAAAAAGGAATTGTGTGCGATTATCCGATTCCTTAAGAAATGACATTGCTATCTGGGAGGAGTGCAAACCACCATTATCCGCACAGATCATCGCCCGTTGCTGGGGTTCCAAAATAGTGCCGGTCGGGGGAACGTCGATGGGATTTACGCGCGGTGGGCCGAGATCCTGGAGAGATCCAATGTCGAAAATATTCGGACCGCTACAAGCGCCTCAGACAAATAACCAGGAAAACATGGGATCGATCCGTCGAGTTGGCCTCGGAAAGGAAGACGGCCTACGACGCGAAGTTGAGAGGGGAACGTCATTTCGAAGTGGGCGACCTGGTAATGGTACTCGATAAAACGGGGAATCGCACCAAGTTTGATGCTCAGTGGCGGGGTCCATTCCGTATCGTTGAACGGCGCAGCACCTCGTTCAAGATCCAACACTTGAGGCATCTGCATCAATATCCTGGCCTGTTCAACCCAGACCACCTCCGATTGTACTACCCGCGACCGGAAAGGTTGACGCTCGACGGGACACAGCTATTGGAGGTGGAAGATATTCCCCCAGAGATGTTGCGCGCGAGGCGCAGGACCCGCGTGTCCCGCAGGCCCACGCAAACCCCTGCAACGACCACCACGATCGTCGCTCGCCCCAACATCACCACCACGCACCCGTTCCCGGAGCCGCCCGTCACCGCGTACCCGTCTGTCGCACAACCCACAATCACTCTCACAGACACTGCGGGGCGAACGGTGCCCTCCATCGTGGTTGTCAGTCCGGAAGCACAGGCGACGAGCAAGCCGGCAACCACCGAACGTACGGACCCGGGCGAGTTGAACGTGTCGCAGATGCATACGACTAGAACTCATCCCGACGTGGCGGCGATCTCACCGACCGAAGACGAGGCCACTACCGTCCCAACGAACGAGGCCCCGCTCGAAGCCACATCGACGACTGCGTCTCGTACAAGCCCTGTCGCGGGACGAACCCGGATCGGTCTTCCAACCCCACCGAGCCTCATCGCGAGGACGACAGGTATCGCCATCCCACCTGAAGCAGACCGAGTCGTCAGGACGAACACCGTGGGAGGCGTGGTCGATGGAAGCGCACCGGGCGGTGTCGATACAACGGAAACGGGCGGCGACATTACGTCGGATGCGACCACCCCCGTTACGCCGAGCACCGCAAAGGTTCCGAGGGGCGCGATCTCACCGAGCGAGAGCAGCGCCGATACATCGAGGACCGCACGAACCGCGACAAACGCCGGTGTGGTGCAGATGGATCTTGCGGGCTCAGGTCAGGAGGCCACCGACGCATGATGCGCGGCCTCCCGAGACCATCTCATTTGCTATATATCTTTTGCTGTGCGGAGTTAGGTGCATGGGGGAAAAGTTGGGCATATACTTAATCACAGGAGTCAAAAATGGGAATAGGTTTACAGGGTAGCTATGTTCGTTTCTTTTCTATAGTTTCTTTTCTAGGAGATGCCATGTCCCGGGGGCGGGACACCTGGCCGATAACGTGTGTTGAGGATAGCTAGGTTTCTAGGGCTGGAACCCTATGGGTTTAAATAGCCAGGTAGCTTCTTTCAATCAAGGCGTGTGTGCCAACCTAGCAGACGTCCCTCCGAAGATCCCAACGTATCAATTTGTCGACTATGCTGGTTTAGTTTGGATGATTCGCTTGGGCCTCCGACACCAAAAAATCGAGGTGGGTTAGGTTTTCGCAGGCTGTTTTGGGCGATCTACTTTTTTTCCCGTCGACGTCGACTGCAGCACACACAATGCGCGGTCTTCCAATCTCATCGTTCCGGAGCACGTCCCGTTTACTGCCCACGGAGGCTCAATTCCATGTCCCTGAGAACCGGCGAATGGCGTCCGGAAATGCATGGTCGAAGTCGAAGGCAAAAAAGCCTGCCGAGACAACCTCCAGCAACCCGTTTCTGATGGGACTGAACTTCAATTCGGATACGTCGAATATCAGGATGGCGCGAGGGATATTGTTCTCGCAGAAACCGTTGCGTGGATTGCGATTGAATCCTCAGGATCAAATTCGGCATGAGACGATTCTTCGGGCGTGGAATCTATTTCGTTCAAAACAACGGCGAGAGCGGATGGGACGGTTAAGTCGATTGCAGGCCAGTGTTGCAGAGACGCTGAAGGTGTTGAAGGAGACGGATGAGACATTGTATGCGCAGGCTGTTTCAGGAGCGAGGGAGGAGGAGAAGAGGTTTCCTCTGGTGATGAGAATCCCCACGAATAGTATGCCAACTCGATGGTGGAATTACTCCTGGACGTCAAGGAATATAGTGGGGACAGGAGGAGTATCTAAACCTGAATAATAATCATTTGCAATGCTATAGAGATGGATGTAAGATATAACGATACTACTTGGGCATAGCCTTAAGCGCAACTCCAATTATAGCTCCCATAATCGCTGATTTGACCGCTATTATAACCACACATATTGATATATTTACTTACGGATGTCTTTCCTTCAAATGCAAAACGGAATCAGATGATGGTACAGCACCTTCCAGTACCAATGTCGTCCCCTTGACTGGGATCACGAACAAGCAATGCCGCACGAGTTGCAACTTCAAAGACTTTATCAACGTTGCTTCCTGTTAAGGCAGAACATTCAATATAGCGTTTCGCCCCGATCTGTCGAGCTATTCGTTCACCCTACTCTCTCAGCATATTCCAAATTCATTGAGGTACCGCCGCGTTTTCGACAAACCGAAGAGACTTCCGTCGCATGTCTTCGATCGCATCTGGGTCGTCACGAAGATCTGTCTTCAAACCCACAAGTACAATGGGCGTTCCTGGACATAGACGATTCACTTCGTCGTACCACTGACACGTTAGCAGACAATTTCCCTGGACGAACCTTTGATGAAACGTTATCGAGCGAGTCGGGTGCATTAACGGCAAAGCCGATTAATATCACATGCGCCTTATTATAGCTCAATGGTCGTAACCGTTCATAATCCTCTTGTCCACTTCTCATTAGAGTCTTCCGGAATGAATCGGGTGGTGTACGCAGTATCCCAAATCGTAAGCTGGACTTCTCTCCCATCCACACGACAAACAGATACGTAATTGTCGAATACAGTCGGTTGCTACAATTAACACGATCCCGTTTGAGTAAATACATAGTCCTAGCAGTTAGATATCACAGTATGAGAGATGATACCCTCGGGAAATAACCCAATGTGAAGACAGACAAAAGCGAAGTCTTCCCACACGCTCCATCCCCAATTATGACCAATTTCCTAAACGGCATATCAGCAATGCAATTGCGCGGAACAGTGGCTCGGGAGAGGATACCTTCGGATTGCATCATTTGACAAACTCGGCTGTCCTGCACTGGCCATGACACTCTGCCGCTTCTCCAGCAGGAAATCCGACTTGTGCCAAGGAGCCCTCGCAAATGTCCCTCACCTCTCCAGAGCCACGACTGATCCGACTTGACCGACTACCACATCAGCCACACTCAACGGCAGCAGCAACAGGTACCACTTCCCAAGCAAAGCAGGTCGTTCTGGACGGTATACAATTGTTTGCTTGCCAGGCTTATTCCCGCGACAAGCGCCTCCAAGGTTGGTGCACCGTTTTGTCAGCGTCTTGTCTCCACTCCACGCCTCCAGTCGCAATCACAACAAAGGTACACAAAAACTCGCTTAATATCGCCAAAACACAGAACAATACGGTCGAAGACGATTCCGATGGCCGACGTGGAGGAGGGAAGGGGACAGCTTTTAAGCTTTCGGGTTTGATTTGGCTCGAAATTTTCATTCCATGTGCAGTGGGGGACCTAATTTTAGCCGTTTCAGGCTACGTTTTGGTCTGTGCGTCGTGTCCTGATGTTTGTCGAATCTTCGGAGCGAATTAAACGGACCATGGAGAAGACTGGACGCGCACGCATTATTGGGAGGCTCAAAGATGGAGATGCAAGGATGGTATTATAGGACCGAAAAGTCACGCACGACTAGAGCGCAAGATATCGTGGGTTCAGGTTATCATCGGGAAATGCGAAAATGGCGCAAATCTCTCTAAGCCATCGCTTTGGCAGCAAGGGAGTTGCTCGTTGTGTCATAGGAGTTATATTCTTCTTTCTCTGGTTCCCTCTGAGATGGATGCTCCTATGGACGGGGTCGAGGATGAGATCAACCGAATCGAGTTAGGAAACCTTCACATGTCCGATCAACCAGTTCAACGGGGACAGATGGATCCTTTCGACACACTTCGGCCTGCGATGGGACTATATTTTCTCGTGCATGGATGATCCTGACTATTCGTCAATGTACCAGAAGGCAACAAGTGAAACGGTATCCAGGGCGAGGTCCCAATCACGAAGGGATTATAAACTCGAATGCTCTTTTTCATTCTAATCATCAGAATTCCTGATGCATAAACTCATGGAAGAGAATGTAACGCTCTCAAGAGAGGCACAGAGCGTGAGGTATCTGAGAGCGCTGGAAGAGTAATATGCAGCCAGTATTTGTCGTCGTAGTAGGTTGTCGTAGTAGAGGAGGCGCACGGGCCATGCTGGACGAGGGGCTAAGTTGCCATACCAAAGTAACATCCTAGTCATAGCATAAATGAAAGTATCGCTTATGCGCAAAGCGGTCTCGAGCAACGGGAACAAGAGTGTACCCCACGTCTTGGCCTAGAATAGTCCGAGCCGGTTTGCTCCATCAAAAGGTCAAAAAAGGCTTTGTGCCCTGGAAGGGGAAAGTGGATGAACTAAGAAGGGCAAATGAAGGTGCCTGATTGGCTTGCGTGATGATTAAGACACGAGGCTCACCACCTAATCTTTGCAGCTGGTGGCATCAAAACCACGAGGTCAACCGCTTCGAAGGACATCGCTAATCCCAACACTTGCTGTGCTCGCAGATCAACAAACATCCTTGCTAGCGGGACACCACCCCTTCCTTCGAAGTAGACCGGCCCTCCCAAGTCGCTGTCTGCTGCTCAACCTCGTTTTCTCTGGCCGTTCGCAGAGGTAGCTTTCAATCCCAGCCGGGTTCGAGGTCTCCGGCTAATCCTCAGAACTTTTCTTTGTCTCTGAGCCCAACAAAGGCGGGCGCCGTTGTAGACACGTCCAGCGTCGACTCGCGCATCCAGGACTCTCGGATGGTGGACATGACAACCCCGAGTCGACGGATTTACAATCGTACGGCATCGGCACACATCAATGTCTCGTCCCCCACGTCTCCTCCGCCCCCATCGTCCGCCGTCCCTGCGGTAGTGAGAAAGCCGGCCTCTCCTCCACCGCCGACCCTCGCCGCAGCTCCTGTGCCGGTTGGAGCAAAGAAGAAGAAGAAGAAGCGGTCCAAGGCAAAGGCAGGCGGTGGAGCCGGCAACGACACGCCACTCGCCGATGACGAGCTCGACTACAGTCGGCGCGAGGAAGACGACAGAGATCTAACAGATGATGATGTACCTGATCTCGTTGACATTGACGAACCCGCTCATTCTCAGGGCCCATCGTCCATAGCAATTCCAATGACTGCAAACTCTTCCAACTCAAGTAAAACCCCAACAACAACCAGCGCCGGAAGTAAGTCCAAGAAGAAGAAGAAAAAGAACAAAGGTGGGACTGCGGCCCCTTTGACAAATGGTCTAGAAACGCATAGTGCCCAGCCTGGTGATTACAGTCAACAGAAGATATGGAACACGACGACTTCAGAGGAAAAAGAGCGGATCAAAGAGTTTTGGTTGGGATTATCGGAGCAGGAACGTCGAAACTTGGTTCGCGTGGAGAAGGAGCATGTCAGCAAACGTGTCAAGGAGGGATCAAAGATACTGAACTGTTCGTGTCACGTATGTGGTAGGAAGCAGTAGAACCCCTTTCCTGGCGGCACTGATGAGCAGGGTTGCCATCGAAGAAGAACTCGATGTGCTGTACGATGCTTACTACGAGGAACTGGAAAATTACTCTAGTCCAAATGCGATTCAGTTTGGTCCTGAACCTCCTCCTGAGCTTGTCTATGAAGACGATGACGATGAGGAATACGATGACGAAGACGACTATGAGGATAGTCAGGACGGAGACGACTACCATCACCATCACCATCATCACCACCATCATCACCATCACGGACTACCGGACGAGTACATCGAAAGCCGAAGAGAGATATTCAACTTTGGCGCAAACTTAATGGCCAAAGGTCAGTCTTTTGCGAGTCATGTTGATTTTAGGCGGGGTACTGACTATTGCCGATGATCTTCTACAGAATCAAGGAAAGCAATTTATAGACATGATGGAAAAGATTGCCGATATGCGATTCCGAAAAGAAGAAGACGCAAAGAAGGAAGTACAGGAGGCTGGCGGTCCATACGATGATGACTACGATGATGACGGAGAAGAGTATTACGAGGAAGATGATCCAGAAGACTCCGAAGAGGACGAGGTATTTTCAGAGTTGAATACCGTTGACAAGCAGGACCCGCAACTCGCCGAACGGAGAAGGATGGAAGAAGGACGTCGGATGTTCCATATATTCGCTGCCCGCATGTTTGAGCAACGTGTTTTAGCTGCATATCGAGAGAAGGTCGCCCGTGAACGACAGCAGAAATTGCTGGAAGAGATCGAGGAGGAAGACCGGAAAACCGAAGAGCGGAACTCCAAAAAAGCGAAGGAAAAGGAACGCAAGAAGGAGAAACAACGACTCCAGAAGCAGCAGAAGGAAGAAGAGCGGCTGAAGAAAGAGGCCGAGAAGGCTGCTGAGGAAGCTGCTCGACGAGAGGAAGAGGAAAGGAAAGCCGAGGAACTTCGCAAAAAGAAGGAAGAGGCCCGCTTGAAACGAGAATCAGAACGCAAACAGCAAGAGACTGAGCGACTGCGGAAGGAAGAAGAGCGACGGAAACGACAAGCGGAGGAGCGAGAACGTCAACAGGAACTGGAGCGTAAGAAACGTGAAAAGGAGGAATCTGCCAAGAAACGACGGGAGGAAAATGTCAAGAAGGACAAAGAGGCCCGGGAAGCTAAGGAGAGAGAGGCACGCGAACGGAAAGAGCGAGAGGAGCGCGAGAGAAAGGAGAGGGTCATTGGTAAAGGAAACTTGGCACCAGGACGACGGCAAAGCAATCCGACTTCTCCATCTCGTGCTCCCGCCCTCCAACCCGCTGTTCCCAAGGTTCAGACACCTACTCCTTCGACCGGTCGAACAAGTATCCCTCCGACTGTGACTACTCCCCCTCATCCATCATTCTCGAGTGGCTCTACTTCCTCGACTCCAGCAACGCATACTCCTTCCCCTCGATTCTCAAATACTGTGTTGCCACAGCTGCATGCTCAACAATCTGGACAGCCTCTTCAACAGTCATCACATTTCCATGCCCCAATTCCTCATCCTCCAGGTTCAGGGTTCGCTTCCCCGTCAATACGCAGTCAGTTCCCACCAATACCGGAGAATGTGCCTCAGCATATGATGACTGGCAGACCACTACAGCCTGGACAACAAGCAACAATGGCTACTTTTTCTGTTAACGGACCGCCGCTTGGGATATATGCGCCATTACCGATGGGTAATGCAAATCAATTCGCCCCGCGATTTGCACCAGGGCCGAACCAACAAGGTCCCTACTCACCAGCACATCTTCCCGCTCTTCCGCACTCCCTTGGTCGAAGTTTTACAGATACAGTCCCCCCTGCCCCGAATTACCATTCGCCCATTGGGAGCATGCCAACTCATGGCAGTCCAATACTCCCTCCTCCGTCGAAAGCCGTTGAATCAGGGGTCTCCAGTCCACAAGTGAGTCACTCTCGGAAGACTAGCATTGACACGTTACCTGACCTCACTGGAACTCTCGGTCCTCGACATTTACCACCAGGTATTAATGGCTCTGGATCCCTACCGAACCCGCCTGGTCTTACCAGACCTAACCAACGTATCGCGCCAATACAACGACCGCATAGTACGGCTTCATCTGGACGAGGCAGTGGCTTTATGCAAGATGAGGAGATGGGAGTTGGTTCAAGAGCGTTGCTGGACGATGGTGTTGAAGACCTTGGAGAGGATGAGATTATTGAACCTACGCTAGGCAGCGCTCCGGGATTCGGCCAGTCAAGGCGAACAGCCAACCAGTTTTCCTCTCTTGGCGATACATTATGGGCCGCTCCGCCTCCATCATCTTCTTCCTCCGATGCTATGTGGGGTCAGCAAGAGAAAACTACGTCGTACCTCTGGAGAAATATGGCACCGTTATCTGCTACAGATGATCACACTTTTCGAAACTGGGATGCGCCACCTGCAGTCAACTTATCCACGCTTACAACCTTCCAGGAGCGCATCAAGGATATCGTTGTTCAGACAAATCGAACAGATCGAACAGATCCCCTAGGCTACGTTACAGTCGATAACATTATGGCTCAAATGCAACGACAGTATCCCTTGGACCGATTCACCCACGACGATATTGTCCATGCCACGCAGGCTGCACCCACTGCATTCATAGTGATGCACAGGAACGGTAGTTGGGCTGTTCGTTGTATCAGTCCAACAGATACCAGAGCAGTAATCGGAGCAAGGATGCTGAACGCATTAGGACCAAAGCCAGGAACGCCGCCTAATGACATAGGGAGGAGCATGTTGGGGAGTTTGGCAGAGGTAGTTAGGGGTTTTGATTGATGGGCATGGTTTGTATTCCGGATTCATCTGCGATAGTGTCGTCAAAGTGGCTGTACTTCCATACTTCAAATTAAATGGATTCCCTGTTTGTGACAATACCCTTTGCCTAGTTTATCCAACGAGGCCCGTTTGTAAGCGGGCTGATACACACAATGACCTTTTCTTCCACTGATTACGATTCGAAATGTGAAAGTACAAATACCATCGCGGCAAGTCCGCAAAATTTCCGTCGGAGAAAAAATACCAAGAGAAGAAATTATAATCGTTGAGATATATTCCTGAGATAACTTGACATATCATGCACTACTCTCCTGAATATGATCCGCCTGCCATGCACCAATCCCAGCAAAAAATCACCAATGCGAAGATACAGCAATATGTAACCTGTTTCCATTATGCTCCAGTAAGGCCCCCAGCGGCGTGTCTCCCGGCCCTTCCCCTCCCACCTCGGGCATCATAGTCCAAAATGCGAAGGCTTCTTCTACTCTTGATTGCGGAGTATTTGTACCAAACTGATGCAGCGTCCTACCAATTAGCGTCAGCAACGAATTGATTACCTTCAACACAAGGAACATAATCCCACCGATAACATTCCTACTGAATCGGTCGGGTATCTTTCTTCTAACCCAAGGAAGCTGGCCTAATAAAAATCCTGCAAAGGCACAGATATCAGGCACCAGCAATGCTCCGACAATCTTTCGGCACAAGGTGGTAAGATTTGCGGCGAGTAATACTTCCTCCATATCCTCCGCTTGCTGTTGCAAGGGACGAACGGCGTGTGCGTTTTGGCCGCCATTTCCATTATCGTCAACAATATGCAACACCAAGTTTTCCTCCTCTTGTCTCCATCCTATATTCGCCGGACCATTTGCTACGGAATCTTCCCATTTCTTTTCCCATGGAACCACAATCTTCTCCCACAACTTGTTGTACACAATCCTCAACCATGGAAGAACGCACATCGTCAATGCAGGGGGGAGGGTTTCGTATCGTGGAGTAGGAAACAATGTGACTCTGGGGTGCGGCAACAAGGTCACGTTATCATTTTCGATGAATATGAGAGGGATGAACGGAAGGATAGAATCGAGGTACTTTGTGCGACTTGCCAATAACCACACTGGAATGAACTGCATTCCAAAGAGCATGCGAATGACATAGGCAGGCCTACCCCAGTTTTCGTCCGAGAAGAGTCGGAAAGTGAGATCTTCGCCGCAGAATGTGCAGAGTGAATACCATCCGTGAACCGTCAATGCCACATACGCTCCTCCGACAGCGCTGAGACCAGCAACGAAAGGCGCAATACGGTCGATGCGTTTGTTGTAGTAGGATGCGAGTTTATAGAGCGAAGATGTCTGCTGGCGAATTCTATACGGCTCCTTGCATTGTGGACACGACATCTAAACATTAGGCCCCATCGATGAATCCGAATACCGTCTTGTTAATATCTGACCCAAGCGACTGACTGATCCAAGTGATCAAACAAGATTCATGTGCATCAAGCGAACAAGCACATGCTTTAGACCAACGAGATGGATTGACGGGACTTCCGTCCGGGGTTCGCTCATCTTCTTCAGCCAAGCAAATCCAACATTTCCTTTTCTCCTTTACAGCAAGTACTCCGGAAGGATCCGAACTTCCTTGACTTTGAGCGAGTGGGATGGTGGGATTGAGATCAACGAGGGATTCCGTTGAAGCTTCAAGATCGGCACTGTTACTGCCCGACGCCGTTTCGCCGAAGACTGACGGGACGGTATGCCACGATTCGGAGGGCGACTGTGGTTGGGGAGGGCGCGCCTGAGAAGGAAGATTCGACATCGCAGAGATAGACGAAAAGTCGAATGAGGAACTCAGGAAGGCAAGGAGACGGTCCGAATAGCGTGGTTTGATGTCTCGCCACGAGTATCGACTCCAACAACTAAAACGATCGGCTTCAGGCCGCTTACGTCAGAGGAACCGGAGCCCGCTTTGTGAACAGATTTGTGTCAAACCCGGAGCACGATCATCGCAATTGAAGCCACAGCAACGCACATTGTTGACACAACTGGCTTCACTCGAAACAAATGGATTCAGAAGACGGAGAGAGGCCGCTTCGTCGGTCAGGGCGCAGGAAGACGGAGATATCATACAAAGACCTCGAAGCAAGGTCTTCGAACTCTGCAACACCAGAAGCGACTGGAGAACCCTACGAACCCGACGAACTCGACGAGCTCGACGAACCAGATGAACCAGATGCTGCTTTCGTCGACGAACCTGTCCCCGAACGTCGCGGTAGGAAACGACGTGCACCAGATGACACTGATCACAAGCCGGGCAACAAGCAACCGGGGGTTGCCGCAAAAGGATGGGACGACAGAATTTATGCTCTGGGAGGAACAGACCGGGCTGCCATGGCTGCACTGGGAGAGAGGGTCGAGAAATGGAAAAATGTATTGACGAAGATACCTGATGAGCTCGTGGATTATACTATTGGCTGGGGGATATGTGAGGGAAGCTGGGGTCCTGAACCCTGTGAACAACAGAAGGCAGACTTTATTCCATTGAGGTTGTTTCTCAAATGTTGAAACTGATTTCTAGTGAAGCACGAATGATCTTTGAGGCTGATCACAAGCTCCACTTATCAACAGGACCAAGAAAATCACCGCAAAGTATTGTATTAGATCCACTACAGTCTGTCAATATTTGTATCTCCAGATTTATGCCTGCTAAGATCAGCTTCATACTTCCCCAAGAAGAGAGGTCATATAATCAACATCGGTCAGCCAATATGGGCACTAGACTTCCTTCCCGAACCACCTTCAGTGCCTCACCATCATACTCAATACCTCGCGATAGCAGGACATCCAACCTTACAAACTCGGCCAAAATTATATACTCCAGAACCTGGTGCGAATATGATACACATATGGGCCGTTGAGCAACATACCCCTAAGTCGAATGGGAAAACCTACCCCGTCACGACCATATATCATAACTGGGGATGCTGTTGGGGACTGAAGTTCTGTCCTTATGGTGCGAGTGGTAATGGCCGTTTAGGAGTGTTGGCAGGTGTTTTTGGCGATGGAGCCATTCGCGTTCTTGATATTCGGAGCGAGTGGATTGGGAATGCAGACAAAGTTGTGAATATACGAATTGAGCATCCAGCATGGGAACAGACATGTCAAGAGATCGGTTTAGCTACTTGTGTTGCCTGGAAATCTCATGCAGAGATAGTTGTTGGGTATTCCAATGGTTATTGCTCTTTTTCTCAAACTCACATTCAGGATATGTTGCTATTTTCAATGTCGAAGACAGATCGGAAGATCGTAATCCTCAGTTCTTGCAAGGTCTGACGATAGGCGATGTACCCACATTTTTCCATGCACTAGCAGATACATATGTCCTCAGCATCACGTCGCTCGCGCCGTCATATCCGAATTTCCTTGTCGTGGGTTCCTTCGACGGAATCGTACAAGCAGTCGACATCCGCTGCCCGGAGTCCGATGTCGCCTTAGTCAGTCGCCAGCGCGGTATCCCTCCCTACCTAAGTCACTAAGAATAGGGATTGTTTCTACGGTCGCTGCAATGCACGCGTATGGTGGATTGATTGCTCCCGAAGACGTCGGCTGTCTGCGTTACAGCTCCCTGCGACCTGTCAAAAGAGGTACAATGATTTCAGCCCATGATGGCGGAGTATGGGATGTTGCTTCTTCTCAAGGAGCCAAAGGGGCGGGCGTACATGCTTTGGTATTGTCTGCTGGCTGTGATGGGATATGCAGCATCGTCAGTGTCACTAATAGGGTGTTTTGGGGAAGTAAGGTGTTCATTTCGCAATATTTGTAGCTAACTGTTTCAGAGATCCTCCAGGAAAGTATTGTTCCGGATACAGAAAGACGGGGGCGAGTTCAAGATGTTAGAGGAGTTTGCGGTCGAGGTTATATCTATTTTCTAGGGGATAAACTCTAATATTTTGTAGGCCCAAGAGTTTCAGAACCTCAGCACCACGAAAGTGTTTCCAAACGATATTGCGGTTACAAAGGTAGTTTGGTGCATGAACGCAGGGAGCTTGGGCCTTTATGCTGCTGGTATGGGATGTGGGTTAGTCCGTATTGAGGATATAAACGCCTAATCCGAAACGTTATACCTTATCCCATATACCGTTATTGATTATTGAAAGGAAGGACCATTCAAAAGGTAGATTTATCCTTCCTCCGTTCATGCTTATTAGATGCATTGTTACCCGGCTTAACGTGCACTAATTTGGGTCCGTTGTCTCAAGCCTTCCGCGATAAGGGGTTAAGGTTGGAAAAAGGGGGTGACAGACAGCGCTCAGGCCCTTTGTTTGCAGCTGCAGCTCATACGCTGCCACACGCATCACCACACAGACCGTTTCATGGGTCCGTTTCAACCGGAATGATACACACAAAAGTGCCCAAGGGCCTCGCGTGTTTCCGTTGTGCACGCATCAAAGCCACAGGAGGTCGAATTGTGGACCTCCTTATTTATTATGATGGTGATGGACATTTCTGCGAAGGAAGCCATGGAGTCACATATTTCTATTTCAGCGAGGACGTCGATCGACTCGGACCTTGGTGACGCCCCTGAAAAGTTGTTATCGACTGCTACTCCACTATCACCCCCTCGCTCGTCCCGGAAGGGCAGCCACGAAAGTGTTACGACGCATCTTCGACAGACGCATTCCAATGCAAGTACACCGCTACGTCTAATTCGTAAATTTCCTGCCACGCCGTCAACGCGTGCTTCGCTTGATGATCGACGGGTCAGTCATTCAGGGGCAGACGACGGACATCGGGAAAAAACGCCAGCCTCACTGTTGACCTTATCAGACTACAACGGCAGTGAAGATTCCCATACAGAGAGGCGATTTCTGCGGCAGTACGAGGAATTGGAGTCACGGTGCTCAGGTATTCTTCTTCCGAGGGGTGTTGTTGACATAGAACCCTTCCCGGAATTCATTACTCCGTGGTTCCTCCGAAGACTCAATTATGGACCGTGCAAAGCGGGTGATGTAGTTGATCTGTTACGGTTCTTAAGACCTAAAGGACACTGGATATCGCCTTTTCATATATCAATTCTCGACCCGTACCTCGCTGCTAGTCTCGAGAAAGCAATATACCCAAATCAAGACAACTTCAATGCAAGTCAAAAGGCGCTGTTAAGTTCATTGCACCATTTCGTCTTTTCAGCATATAGTTATGCTCAGGGGATATTTTTTCCCTTTGACGGCGAGTGGGAAGCTGATCGACGGGAGCAACAGGTTGATGCTCTGAATCTATATGTGGAGGATATAATAGCGCTGGTCGAATATATTCGGAATGGAGGTCGGGTAACGAGTTTGCGAGAATTCGTCAAAGATCGGACCAAGGCAGTGCACAGAGCCGATAGCAGACGGACCTTTCTCTTCGCCGAAGGAGGGGATACCAAGACAGAAACCGAGGAATATGTCTTCAATATCTTCCTTGCGGTTCTCGGTCTGTGGACGGTAGGATCACAAATTTCAAACGATGCGGATGTGGATTTTTCCAAAGTTAGGGAGTTGAGGCTTCGATATGACTATTCAAAAAACCTCCCTTATAGGATTTCAGTCATGGAGAATGTTTCTCTGATAAGAGAAACGTTCGGGGTTTTAGTGACGCCTTTAGATGGATCGGCTGGGGGTATGGAATGGGTTCGACCGCTGCTCGACTTCGATGCCTCCACAATCTCACAACGGCCTTTCCGTTTCGTATTAACTCGAGACGTGTCTCGGCATATGGCACTTGACCACCATAAACGGCTCATAAACATTTTCTGTGAGGAAGCGGTTGGAATCGAAGATTCCCTTGCCCGTCTTGAGGGGAATATAATCGCGAAGTAAATCTCAATTGAGTTGAGCTAATCATCAGAACATTAAATTTGGATACCCTCGCACACGAACATGAGCTTCTGCGACTGCTCTTGTTCTCGAGTGATGATTCAAAACAGATCGCCTTTTCATTAGGCTTGGTTCCGCCTCGAAGAGCTCCTTTATTTCTTCGATTATCGGCATTCCCGAACTACGCAGCTC
>Ga0302325_10004849_pt1 | contig 30982 bp, 37 predicted proteins | sample Palsa_T0_2_FD_201948 | JGI IMG/M metagenome (GOLD analysis project Ga0302325, IMG submission 201948) | Peat permafrost microbial communities from Stordalen Mire near Abisko, Sweden - Palsa_T0_2 | ecosystem: Environmental > Terrestrial > Soil > Palsa > Peat permafrost | place: Sweden: Abisko... | reverse complement strand
GGGAGCGAGCGAGAAGACTGGGGATGCCCTCTGATCCCACATCTGGTTCATGTCATCGAAGACATCGTCATCTGACTCCGCCAAATCCGGGTGGGAAGAGGTGATGGTGTCATCATCGACTGGCACTTCAATCTCTTTTATCCAAAACTTCAATTCGCTCATTGGGGGCCAATCACCTCCGTTCCCACCACGCTTTTCACCATCTTCCAATTTTCTGTTGAGCTTCGCATGCTTACTCTTGAACTTGGGCTTGAAATGGGCACACCGAAGGTGTGCCGCGGCGTTGTAATACGCACCGTATTTCTTCGGCCGCTTACAGGCCTTACACCTCGACAGCTCCACGACGGGATTGTAATGTCCTGGATCGGTTGGCTGGATACAAATCCACTTCTTCATAATTGGTTTATGTTCCCGATCTTGGTGCTTCCGGAGCTCATGCTCACCTCGAAATCCCTGCTGGTGGCTGTCGCATAGTTGACAGAACAAAACGGGATGCTTTGGCCTCACGTACGGTGGCTTCAAAACCGTCAGTGGCTTTCCTGGAGCTGCTGCAACATCAGGCATCCGGTTGTGAACTGGATCGTTGATTCGAGATTCGTCCAAATTTTGCTGGTACATTTGCAAGTTTCCGGTGTTGCTTTTAAGTCGCAGTGGCAGTGCGTTGGCAAGGTTGATGGGGGCCTGCAGGCGTTGGAGGTTCCTGGAGGGCTTCGCTGACATGGCACTTTCATTGGATGAATACCTCTTAGTTACCTGATTGATTCTGTCTTCGGTAGCATATATTCCATCAAGGTAAGGATCATATGCCCACGCGGCTTCCAATCCAGGTATAAAAGGAGAAACTTCTTTGAGCTCAGCCCATGAGATCGTACCCTCGGACATAGCAATATACAAGTCGAGGATCTTTCCCTTCTTGTCAACAACGGCACAGTTGTGTTTCAAGAACTCAGCATTGTAATCACTACCGACGAGGTGCTCAGGAAGGGGTCGGAGCATGGGAAGGCCTCGCAAGCCCTCTGCATCGCAGAGCTTAGCAACAAGAGGTTCCCATTGCCTGCCACGGAGATTCCTAGAGAATGCCCTGTCTATAGTCTTCTTGAAAGAGTAACCATCTGAGTCCGGAACGACGATCATCTGGTGAAGACCCCGAGATAAACAACGTTTATAAGCTGCCGTATCCTTCTCAAAAGGGAAAGGCTGTGTTCTCGTCGGCAAGAGAGAGATATGTACAGTCCAAGCGTACGAACCTGATCCAACGGAGGTGACTCTATCACAGAAGCTTCGAATGTCAGCGATAATTGATTTTGATGATGACGCCTCTTGAGCCATGTAGAAGTCCGGCAATTTCAACTTTTGTTGTACCTCTTGCTTCCGGCTTGTTTCCGACTGACTCGTGCTGCCCTGCTTGTCCTGTTCCACGCCAAGAAGATTCAACGAGTGGACGTAACCAATGAACGAGCACGCCGGGTCATCTGGAATCCAATCCCAGATGAGAACGGGGACAGATAAGATCATTAATGTTGAGTTGCTCCTAAACACGGCTTGGACCTTGGCCCACTTAGCTAGGGCCGGGAATTGCTGAAGCCACCGTCGACATTGATCAAGATCAAGGAGTTGCTCCTCTTCTAGTGAAAGGGAAATCAAAACTTGAGGAAGTACGGTACTGCCGTCACTGAGAACCTTAGTGAGGGAATCAGGCTCATATAGGTTCTGGCTATCTTCTATGCCGGGGTCTGCCGACATAGAGGGATTATTGCTCTTTGAAGGTGCTTTAAGGTGCTCTTCAATAGTCAAGGTCCCCGCTTCTAGGGTTTTCGATCTAGTATTCTCGGAACTTTTGCGATCGCTTGGGCGTCGACACAGCTCCACGCTTCCTGCCTTCGCATCTGCAGTGCTTAGAATGTGCACTGGGGTTTTTCGACATTCAAACTTCTTCATCTTCCCTTTTCTTTCCGGTTTCTCATGCCGAAGTCGATTCAAAACTTCACAATGGAGCATTGCGGCTGTGAAGCCAGGATGACCACACCATTCATCCAAGACAGTAATGAGTGTATGTGTGAACGAGTGTCTGCCTGGCTGCGGTGCCCAGGTTTCGAATCCGCATGCTGCGATGGTTTCGGTGACGCTGGTACCATTGCCTTCAGCTGGAGCGCCGCTTGCTGCTGCGCAGCAGTCCAGCAGTAAAAGAGTGTCTGAATCAGCCTGCTCGAATATAGTCTGAATTGCGTACCACTGAAGAGATGGGGTACCGGGAGCAGACGTGCTAGTAAATGTGAGCTAGCTTGGTCGCATGCAATTTGAAGATGAGACTAACCAAGTCCATAAGGGCTGTCGAGAACTATTCATTCCTCCGTGTCCTGCATAATATACAATCAACAGGTTATCCTTCTTCCCAAAGTCCTGCGCCATCTTAAAAGCTTTCCCCATCAATGCAAGATGTGGCTGTGTTGTCGGAATGAGCCAAGTCTCTATGTTAAAGCCGTAGGCAATTTTGAAAATCTCGGCGAGATCATCCAATTCACACTCAACCTGCATGTCGTCGTGTTGCCATCTCAAAAGGAGGACTTGGACGTCCTCGTAGCGACAGCGGCCCCGGTTGGGAAAGATACTAGCAGCAGCCTTGCTGAAATTAGCAGAGAAATAAAGTTGCAGGACGGTTTAGTTCACATCTTCGAGCCTTTTCGCAAATGTACCCAATTCGTCGACGTGATATTTTGTACGTGTGATATCATGGGTCGTAGCTGATACAGAGGATGCTGGGCTCGACTCTGGTGGAAGCTTGACTTGAGATTAGCTCTCGAAATCGCTTTTGGGGTTGAGGGGTTCGCATACACTGCTGAAGGAGGCGCTTGGACTGGAGTATGACGAGCCTGGCTGCATCCCACCGGAAGAAAGAGTGAAGAATGAATCATTATCCATCTTGGTACAGTTAAAATGGCACGTTAATGGGTGCCCAGCCTCATTCGCATTTTTGTGGGGAATGAGCAGGCTTTTGAAGATCTGGGGTTGGCAAGGCTGCATTTTCAGGCAGATTTGGGCTGCTCTTTCCCAAATTCCTCACCGAACATACCCTTGCCCCCCCCCTCCCCCGGGGCATGACCAAAAGACGGTGTAGTTAAAATGACATTGTCATGATCTAAGTCACGGGATAATGGACAGCTTTCAACCACCTGACATTGAACATTTTATGACAAGCGAAGGTAGATTCGGGTACAGTGGTTAAGACGCTTGAGGCTGAATGCTGATGGTAGTGGAAGCTCTGGAGACAGTTCTGAGTTCAAACCCGATAAAAAAGAAGAGAACTATGTGGGGTACTGTGCCAAGGAAGCAACTTGCTATCAGGAATCAAGCCCTTTTAAGTGTTCACAACATCGTTTGTTCTTTAAAAAAATTAAGTACACAATTGACTTCGACCGTTTACTTAGAAGCTCTCAGTATTTGTAATACTGGAAAAGGCCAACGCTTATTAGCCTTCACATTAATTCTTCTGTAGAACGCTATTTCATGCGAAAACTAAATAAAGAAGGTCCTGAAATAGGCAGACAAGAGATTAGTGGTCCAGGAATTCAGACAGCCACCTGGAAGCGCCTTGAGCTTGATGGAAAATCGTGTTGGATGAATGATCGGGTATTTCCTTGATCAGCAGATTTATTTTCAAATACAGGTACAGCAGAATTAAGACAGAGCACCAAAAGACCAATTATCAAAACATTGGAAATGCGAACGCCTGTCCCACTACTCGAAAAGGGCTACACGAGTGGAATTGGGCACTGACCCTAGATCTATACTGCCGCTTTGCCGTATTCGAGCATTTTGTTCCTCCGAGATACCTCTCAAAGGGGAGTGTGTCTATGTTCCAATGCTCTGCAGGGCCCGTGTCGCGAAGGGCTGTCTTGCCGCCAAACCGAACCTCATCTCTTTCTCACCCTTTCAAGACAATCTGTTGAGGTCCACTGCTGAAGCCAAACTATCGACAATGACATCATGGGGCTTCCACGGCCTCTCTGGCCAACTACAGCTGCGAGCATGATGAACTAGTGGGGATGGAGGGATGGGGAGAGCAGAGACGTTCTATCCGGAGTCTTGATCTAGCGAGCTCAACCGACTCCACGACGAAAAGACGAAAGGACAGCCAACGAAGCTCCTGAAATCACACCCTAATCTCCAGAAAAAGTATCAAGATGTCTGTAGGAGTCGCAATAATCGGCAGCGGTATTTTCGTGGCGGAGGAGCATCTGGTTCGTTGCTAATATTCCGGATAGATTCAATTGCTAACCCCACCTTTCAGCCAGCAGTCAAAGAAACCTCACACATCACCTTGAAGGCCATCTACTCCCGATCATTCCACTCCGCAAAAGCTTTAAATGCCAGTGTCGACCTCTATTCCGATGATTCAGGCGCAGGCAAGACCTACCATGATCTACTCCTCCGCCCAGATATTGACGCTATTATTATCGCCCTCCCTATCACAAGCCAACCCGAATATATCGAAGCGGCACTGGCAGCGGGAAAGCACGTTCTATCCGAGAAGCCTATTGCGGCGGATCTGGAGCGTGCAGAGAATCTGATAAAATATTACAAGAGTGACAAGGTCAAGAATAAGGCTACATGGGGCGTGGCGGAGAATTTCAGGTTCCTCGAGAGCTATCGGTATGCTAGTCAAGAGATAGCGAAGCTAGGTAGAATCTTGGGCTTTACGGTAACAGTATGGGGTAATGTGAAGACCGATAACAGATACTACAGTATGTTTTCACGCCCCTAGATATGATTATGACTAATTCCGGTAGACACCCCTTGGCGCACTAAGCCGGAGTATCAAGGAGGCTTCTTGCTTGACGGCGGTGTCCACTCTGTTGCTGGATTGCGTCTCTTGTTGGGAGAAACTGCGAAACCTACCGCTTTGACGGCATTTACAACTCTACTCCAAGAGCATCTTCCTCCTGTTGACACCGTTAACTCTATCTTGCGTACAAAAACCGGGGTTTCCGGTACATTTTCAATGTCGTTTGGCACCACATTGTCGGGCTCCGAATTTACTGTAGCTTGTGAAAATGGTAGCGTTACGCTTTCTCGCAGCACAGTAACGGTCCGACAGGGCGAGCAGAAGGACGACAGGAGCTCAGTGAAGGAGTTTAAGGATGAGGGGAATGGTGTTAAGCAAGAGGTTAAAGCTTGGGCTGAAAGCATTGCTAGTGGCAAGCCAAATCCACAACAGTCTCCTGAACAGGCTCTTGCAGATTTAGAGATCTTAGAGAAAATGCTGAAAAGTGGAGAGGGCCATGGGAAGACCGAGAGCTTGCAGTTTCAAGTCTAGGAGAGAATGGTTAACGGATGGTGGTGACAAAAGCTTTTAGCACTTCGAGAGTTACTTCTCTAGCACAGTGCATCAGACGATCCCAAATTTGCAGTATCAATGCATTGATTGCTGCGTACCTCGAATAATCTTCTCGCCATTTCAGCTCCTTTTCACTCCTTAGCACCCTCACTTTCCTTCGCAGCCTGCACAATAATCTCCACCACCTTCTCCGGCACCGCTAAGAACGAACTGTGCCCCGTCTCCAACCTCAAAACCTTCGTCCCCGGCGTCCCCTCCACAATTTTTTCCTGCGCCTTCAACGGCAGTCCCCCATCAAGCAGCGTCATCATATATGTCTTCGGAATCTTCAAATCCTCAGCACAGAACTCAATTGGCGTAGTCGCACTCACGGGAGTCATTGGCATGAGTCCTGTCATCATCTCATCAATCTCTGCCTCTGGGAGACCATTGTAGAGTGCTTTTCTAGCATTGTCGTTCATCACCACCCACGGTGACTGGGAACCAGCTTGTCAGTGTCCTTCCTTGGTCTGAACATTAGATAGAGGACTTCGTAGCCTTGCTTCTCTAAAATTCCCTACAGCTTTGCAAAGCAGCCGGGTTGATGCCAACTTCCGTGGACGAGGACGATGAGGGGCTTTGAGGTTGTAGCCATGGTTGAGAGCTCAAGGCCGACTATGGTGAAATTCAAGATGCTTGGGATTTTGGGATATGAAAAGCTATGGGATTCTCACGAGATGACGTCAAGCGGCAGCCTTAAATAATGCTCTTGTAAGCTCCGTGTAAGCCTATTGAGTTGGGAGGAAGCTGACACATGCTTTGGCTGCACTTCTTTCCACCATGCCTGTACTAACTAGTCAAGTTCCAACTCTCGCATCTTTTTTCCTTCATTGCTAAGCTACGGGACATAACAATTCTTCCAATTGCGATGGTTTGTTCCCGTAAAGCGCTTTATTCACCCTTCCCCCAGCTCTGGTTTCACAAATAGCTACCACGGCGTGAGCAGGGGTGGTCAAGTGGTGGTATTCCCACCCAGAGGTAGGCAGCACTTGCATATTAAGAGAAACTCCTCTTTTTCTAGATATCAAAGGCTACGCGTCGTCCGCGTAAGTGAGGTTGTGTAGCCTTGAGAAGTTAATGCTCAGGAAGAGGCTCGGAAGTTACATGCTCAAGTCATTGGTCAGGGCTTTCAATTGCCAACAGCCATCTCAATGTACAACTCGAGTATCTAAGGTATATAAGACGAATTAGATCATGAAGCTTTGTCAAAAAAAAAGCTTCAGAAGAAGATCCACGTGAACGTATATGACACTGACAGTGAGCGAAGAGCGTTGCGTAGTTGCGCCCCCAATTTTCAGCCCTACGCCCTGCGCATTGAAGGCTGCATATGTCGACGTACGAACCTACCTATTAGATATAATGCACGTTGATGGGATATCAAGTGATCATAACAATGTCTGAATTGACTTTTACACAAACGAAAGCAATTAAAGAATACTGCACCAATTTTCCTCATCGGATTCATCCAGCAGGAGAAACACAATATTCCTTTTCCGGCAGGTCAATTTTCCTTCTGAAACACCCCTCTCCTAGTTCTTGCCCCTTTGCTGTCTCCATCCCCGGCCACGGTTTCCACGACGTGGCTGACAATGCTTCAAATCTTTCTGAACATTCACCCAAGGCTTTTCAGCCCTCACGGACTAGTTGAATGAGACTTGTCTTTTGCCATTGTCTGGAGGTGCTGGAGCTTCGTTAGCTATACCCGCGTTCTCCAGTTTCGTTCGTATGGGAAGCGGGTCGTGATCGAAGGGTGGTTTCAGATTCTGCACCGCATTTTCGGTCACCTCTGCGCCGTCCGTTTGATTTTTGGAGACAGCTCGTTCGAGTCCGAAAGTCCCAACCCATTGTTGTCGAGCGAAGCTGTGATTTCTCGTTCGTTGCTGCGTTTCTTGGCTTTTATTCCAAGAGTTGGCTGCTATCTGTAATCCCGAAGTCAGTATTACTTGACTAGGAAGTTTCAATGTGCTATAACTCTCGAGGCAATTGGAGGGGCAGTATTTGGAAACTGCCGCAACTCGGGAGGCTTTTAGAGAAGGGAAAATGAACTCCATAATACGCATACCTGGGCCCAAGTTTGGGTAACGCCATGGTTTATCTTTTCTTCTTTTATCGGAGTGGACGTTTCTTGAGGTACGCTATATAGGACATCACTTTCCTCGACTTCTTCTTCTTCTTTGATCGAATTTGAAACTACTTGAGCCCAACTTCGTTTCTGGGGCTTGGGGTCGTCACCGTCTGATTCTGCTTCTAGTTCCAATTCTATCTCAGCGGCGCGGGCTATTGCGGCAGAAGCAGCCACAGCGGCCTTCCTAGGGGCAGAGTTTCGTCGCTTTTTGAAGATCCCGTGTGGGGATGTTGTATCTTCTGGCTTGTGTGCGTTTGCTTGAGAACCTTGACTGGTAGGGAAGCTACCTATTCTGGTCTGGGATTTTGAACAAACTGGCAGAGAATGATGATCTGATGCCTTCTTGGACGTTCGTGGAGGAGCGACATCTGGCCGTGGCCCAGAGTAACTCACCGAAAATCGTCGCTGTGACGGTACATCCGATGGGTACTCGCGATTCGCACCACAGCCTCTTTGTTGTTGTTCTTGAGCAAAGCGAAGAAATGGCTCCCTCAAAGCTTTAGGAAAAGGGTTGATGTATGGATCAGAGGGCTCCTGTGGATGAGAGGACTCTCTGCTTGGAACGCCATTTACTGTTTGAAACGAATGATAACCTCCATGAATTGTGCTCAATGATTGACGACCGGTACCAATCGGAGGATGAAGAGACTGGGATGGAATTGGCGCTCCAAAGCGAGTGGAAGAGCGAAAGGGGGGTGTGTTGTTTACCTGGGGGAAGGGAATATCAGCCGGCGGGAAAATAACGTTCGAAGGTGGAAAGACATTGTTTCTTTCCATGTACGAATAGTGTTGTGGATGTTGTGGATGAGATGCGGGAAATATGTTTGGCACCGCATTTGGCGATGGGAAGCGGTTATGATTTTGTGTTGGATAGTACCGGAAGTCGCGCATTCTAGGTTGTGGTGTCGATGCCCAAGTTTGATCGGAACCAGAGAATCTCATCTGCTGATTGCGATCTCTCGAACTTCTTCCTACTATAGCATCTTGGCCTGATGGTGAAAATTGATGGTTTGGCCCTGTAGCGTATCAGTTCATATGCAGTTCTGCGTCCTGCAGTCTTTGCTCACAGATGTGGTTCCAAACGAGTTCGTCAACACGTGTTTGATGTTGGCTGGAGGAAATTTGCCCGCAAATATCAACGTCGAGGGTCACTTGATTCTCTGCTTGTCGAATCAAGTTATTGAAGGTTTTTGTTGGCACCGCCAATTCCAAGTCTCCGTCCCTCATGCGAATCAACGTGTGCGGATGATCCATCCTTATCAATGTTGCGATCCTATCAATGCTAGATACTGGTAATGCCGATGAAGATGGAGATGGCGTTGATGATTTAAGTGTGTCGAGATGCCGGCGAGAAATAGCTTTAGATGTGGCTTCCTGTAGTGGTTTGTTTACGTCTCGTCTCGCTTAAAAAGGGGAAGCTGTAACTGAGCTATTCATCCTTCCACACTAAGGTGAAGCATCACTCGACGCAGCAGTCACGAACACTTAGTCAGAAATGTACAAAAATATTGGATACCAGTCGCCTGAAAGCCCATTGCGTAGAATTTTCCATTGTGATATCTAAGCCTTATTACTTTTCTCACTGGGTTTTGTGGTTGTCAACGAACGCCTCCTCGACCGCTACGTGCTTCTTCTGAAGGTGAGAAGCTACAGAGATCCATCAAAAATCGTCGAATTGTCGAAAGGTTCCAATCCAAGCCCGTCCTAATCCATTCCTAGCCAACCGTTGCAAACTCCAGCCAGTAATCCCAAGTCTCAAAACTATCTTCGCAGCACCAGATCTAAACGAAGACCCAGCCATCTTGCTTGTCCTTGGAAATTTCTTCGCCTTCTTCTTGACGACAAACCGGACAGGCAGGTCCGACGAAGTTCTCTCTACCATATCTGATCTTGAAGTTGGGGTGACCTTCGCGATTGCAGGAGACGACTCGAAGAAGAGGGCATCGATCATCTGCTGGTTTCTTGTATTCTTTAATGCAGCCATTGCAGGGAGGAATTTCGCAGTTGTTCAATGGGGTTTGTTCTTTTGGGTCTCGAGGTCGCTCTCCGGGGAATTGGGCTTTTCCGACTAAAAGCGTCGTTAATGGAGAATCAAAACGGTTCGCGGAGTTGAACTTACAAACTTCCTTCCAGAAAAGATGCTCTACAAGCCAAGTTCTCTCTCCTTCCGTCAAGTCATGGGTGCAACCTTTCATGTGTTCGTCAACACGTTTTGCAATCGCACCCAATTGGAGATTCAAGGTTTTCTGTTTCTCGGGGGTAAGCACATTGCTGTGGAGCTTATAATATTCTTGGAAGACGCTGAAGTACTTCTCATCATGGGAAGCCATGGTTGGTGGATCTTGTTGAAGTTGTCGATGTTGGTGTTGGGGTCGATTGCAGATGACCGAGAGGAAAAACGAGGAACTTTATAGATCCTGCACATCCACTCTGGCCCCCTCCGTGATTTCCAAATTTGCAAGTGAATACCCCAGATCATGAAATCACGCATGGTAGACCTTTAAAGTGACCCCGAACGTATAAATTTTGCTACAAAGCGGCTGCTTGTTGAGTCAGTCCCGGCTCGCTTTAGTTTCCACAGTCTTTCAACTATCCTACCAACTTTGCAGTAACAAGATTTAATCTTCTTCTGCAATTAACATTACTTCTTTTGATGGCATTAGCTCTGTATCGTTCATAAACTTGAAAGAGTACTCGTTGGGAGGAGTAAAACACCTCGGGGCCGCTACTTGACTGGAGAAGAGAACAGGGGAGGTGTTCATCGTCTTGGCCTGGCTCTAGCAGCTATCAGCAGATTATTCAAAGTTGACCTTAAGTGACTTCTCATGATTTAATCAATGCATTGTTCCATCGTAAAACAGGGCAGTATATTAGAAACCATGAAATCCTTGCATTCGAGGACATTTGTCGGGACAAGCTGATGACGGTTCTCTGCTGGCACATTCAAGGCAGTGCTCATGCAACCCCTTTTTAAGGCATGCTATGTCACTGCTCCAGCCACTGCGCTCAAACGCCTCTTTGGATTCTGAAAATGTTTCATCCAATCATTTGATTCCTTTTACCAATCATCCGAGAATCTGAACCGAGATATTACAGTAGGTACCGCCCTCGGCCAATATGGTGGTGCAACATGACAGGCTGAATCCTGATCCAAAAAAAGATGGGCGCTTCAGCGCGGCGCGGTGACCTTCCAAACCCTGTTCACGGAGAGACGAACACCGCGCTGCGTAGTGGCTGGCTGGTACAAAGTGCTAGTTGACGCTCATCCATCTCCTCTCAAATGCACCTTAGTGCGCAAGTTCTTCCAGAATCAAAAAATTTAATTCACGACGTGTTCACGAGCAACGAAAGAATAGAAGGGAAAGATGGTGCGATTAAGCTCAGCAGCGCTGGCCACTGCGGGTACGTCAAACTGGAGATCCGGCAGGAGTGGAGAAGCTTAGCCAGGAACGCGCCCAGAGCTCAATACTGACAGCGTTACAGCCTTCATCACAACGACCTCTGCGGTCTCGACACAAGTTGCTTCTGGATTTGTTGCCAGCGATGACAGTATTTTATTTGCGCTCAACATTCCTCAGAGCGACGACAACAATGATCTCTACTTCACGATGCAGGCGCCTGACAGCGCGTCCTGGATGGTACAACCCCCCGAAGACCACAATTAAAATCAATTATTGACCTTTTTTAGGCTGTTGGAATGGGAAACGATAAGATGGACGATACCTTGATGTTCATGGCATACTCAGATAGCACCGGCAAGAACATAACCCTCAGCCCACGACTCTCCTACGGTCACACCGAGCCATCCTATACGAAAAACATCTCCGTGAGTGTGCTACCAGGTAGCGGAATTGCGAATGGCAACATGACAGTCAACGCCATGTGCAGCGGTTGCCGCCAATGGAAAGGAGGTTCGATTGATCCGACGAACAAAGCAGCCAAGTTTATATTTGCAACTGGGCCAGGTGGAAGCATAAATTCGAATTCTGGGAGCGCAAATATCAAACGTCACGCTTCATATGGAGCATTCACAATGGATTTGACAAAGGCGTTCGGACCTGCAGGCGTACCCGTTTCTTTTACGGCCGACACATCTGGGACAGTTCAGACACAGGACAAGACGGATCATGATTTCTCTGCTGCTCTGCATGCCTGTATTATGATACTGGCCTTCGTTGGACTGATGCCAGTAGGTGTTCTGATTCTCAGAGTGTTGAAGTCCCCGAGATGGCACGGCTTTAACCAAGCATTTTCTGCTGCTTTGGCACTTCTTGGAGTCTTTTTGGGAATCTACGCAGCAACGATGTATAATCGGGTAAGTTGTTCTCTGGAACCTATTGTTTTAACTTGCTAATATGCTCAATAGACAAGAAGCTATAACAATGCCCATCAAATCTTTGGTATCGTCATTATACTCGCAATGATCGCTCAGTTTGTTATTGGTTTCCAGCACCATCGCATCTACAAGAGAACTCAGGCCCCCACAAAGCTCGCCCCATATCACATCTGGCTAGGCCGGATCGTAATCCCCGCAGGGATCGTCAATGGTTTCCTAGGCTTTCCCCTCGCTCTCAATCCAAAGTACAACTGGGCCCTCGTCGCTTTATGTCTCCTTATGGTCATCATCTTTGGACCCATAGTTTTCTGGAGATGGAGAAGAGATGCGAACAAAAGGAAGAACGGGCTGGGTATGGCGAGCGATTCGGATGAAGGATATCACAGTCAGCCGTGGAACGCTGGACAGTCGAGCAGTAACATCAATCTGGGAAATTATGGTGGGCAGCAGAATTACCCACCACAGTCGATGAACTATCCGCCGCCGAATTACGAGACTCCTCAGCAAGGAAGACAGTTTGTGTAGAAGTTGAGAGCATGGGAATTAGATATAAAGGCATTGCGAGGGCGTTTTGTTGGAATAAGCTTGGCGTTTGAAGATGATTGGATCTTGCTGCTTGTTTCAAGCATTGTATGAATATAAAATTTGGACGAGAAAGAAACATTTCAGGGGACTAGTTCAACCTTTTGACTACAGGAGAGTAGACAAGCAGACCTTTGCGGCTAAAACCCGATACGCCACCAAAGCCATAACGGCTTCCCATTTTTATCCTTTCTGATGACCTGTCCTTACTGTATACAGTAGTACAAAGACCACCAATTTGGTCAGCGTACTCGTAACCTCGATTGAATCAAGGTTGACAACGGGATACTGTACTGGTAAAGAACGCTTCGCCACACCCTCTCACGCTTGTCATACCACTCCAATGCCGATCTACCCGATCCGAGCAGATCACCACTCTCAAAACTGCCCTGTCCATGTCTCGGATCTAGCGGATCGTTGCTGCAACTTTGTACTGGCAGATTGGTCTCACGAAGCACAAAGATAAAGCTTTCCCCGCCACAGGTGACAGGATCTCGTCGTTGAACCTTGTACAGTACTTGTAAATATTCGCCCAAGATGACGTGCTGAAAGAGCATGCTGCACCCCTGGGGGCTGTGTATCTTCGATTCATGCTGGGCGATTTCAATAGCGCCCGCATGTCAGATTCCCGTCCCAGGGACCAGCGCAAAACCGCGTCCAGCCGCAGATCTGCGATTTTCCCCTCAGAAATTGTGGAATACTAAAGTATCGAAAAAGAATCTGGCTAAACCAAGCATGCGTGATAAGATCCAGAGGCCAGGATTTTGAGGAGGAAAATCGACGATTGGTTGATCTGGGAGCTCAAAATACAACAGGGCACGCCTAGAACACTACTTTCAGGGGTGCATGGCGAGCATGGCACTTCCACTAGGGTGTTACCACTTGAGTATAGCGTGTGGAGGCGTGAGTTTTCCCCTTGCAACTTTCACTTCTCGCTCTCAAATTTATTTTCTCATCAACATGAATCGCGAGGTCTTTTGAGGAAGGTTCAGGTATTGAGACGGTTGATCCATAAGAGGAGGGACATTATGGGATTCCACTGAGGAAGGAGGCGCGAGAGCGAGACATCCTTGCAGCAATTCCGTGCGAAATGTCCACTTCGTCGAAGTCGTCGAGGTCGAGCGACTACGGAACCATCCGCAACGACGACACTGACAGTGACAAATCCTCTGATATCTCGCCGCATGGAAACGACTACGATGGCGGATCAGGCAGGGAGGTGGCTTACGACCGCGAGCGAAGACGCTCCTTCATCGAGGAGGATGAAGATCCCCTTCAGATTGAATTGCCTGTTAAGAAGAAGGACAAACCTATCACGTGGATGAGTCTACCTCACAAGAGTCAACTGGCAATCTTGACCGTTGCAAGGCTCGCCGAACCTCTTGTCCAGACTTCATTACGTGTGAGTTTTCGCCCCAGGCAGGAACAATGATATCATACTGACACGTGATAGTCGTATTTATTTTACCAGCTCAAATCCTTTGACAGGAGTCTAGCGGACTCGGTCATTGCTTCCCAAGCTGGAATTATGCAGAGTTCTTTTGCTGCGGCACAACTTTGTACTGCGATGTTGTGGGGTAGAGCCAGTGATCACGGAGGTCGGAAAAGAGTGCTGCTGATTGGTCTTTCTGGGACTACGATTTCCTGCCTTGGTTTTGGTTTCTCGACTACGTTTTGGCAAGCTTTGATCTTCAGAATGCTGGGAGGTGCTCTTAATGGGAATGTTGGCGTTATGAGGACGATGGTTAGTGAAATTGTTAGGGAGAAAAAGTGAGTTTAGAGGGCGGTCTTCGGGACGATGGTCTAACAGGATGCAGATACCAATCGAGAGCATTTCTGCTTCTCCCGATGTGTGCGAATATTGGCGTCATAATTGGACCAATGATAGGAGGTTTGACGTCTGATCCCGCTGGCAACTATCCCAGCCTTTTTGGGGGGATTGCATGGTTGGAAAAATACCCGTACTCGCCGCCAAATATCATCAGCGCTATCTTTTTGGCGTCAGCTGCTTGTGCGATATTTTTCGGTCTCGAGGAGGCAAGTCTTCGTACTCCCAGCTGGGAGACAACCTGCTAACACCAGATAGACCCATGAGCGCTATGCACTCGAGCACGATATCGGTGTCAATTTTCGTCGAAAAGTTGCTTCAACATTTAGAAGAATTTTCAAAAAAGAGAAGCCAGAACGAGAGGGATATGAGTCCATTCCCGATTCGCATGATGGCTCAATCACTGAATATTCCCCCGAGCCGCCAAAACCTCGCAAACACATCGCACCACGCTACAAGAACAAACTTCCTTTCTGTCGAATCTTCACTTACAACGTCATTTGTACATTAATCTGTCATGCGCTCATGGCGGGGTCGATGGGGACCTTTAATAACATCTGGTACTCGTTCCTCTCCACACCAGTTTACCATCCAACCCAGCCACCACCAAATTATACACCTCACCCTCCGCTTATTTTCACCGGAGGAATTGGACTCCCTCCACGCAGTGTCGGTTTTGCGATGGCCATCTTGGGATCCATCGGAATCACTATGCAACTTTTTATATACCCTTTGGTCAACGACCGTCTCGGCACCGTCCGCTCATGGCGAATTTTCCTTTACTGCTTTCCAGTCGTTTATGTACTTGTTCCATTCCTCTCACTGATCCCGTCGACGACTCCACCACCTTCGCAGAAAACTGGCTTCCCTATCTGGCTCTCAATCACAGGACTTCTCTTCGTGCAGGTGGTCGGGAGGACCTTCGCTTCACCCGCTACGACAATACTCATCAACAATTGTAGTCCACACCCTAGCGTTCTCGGGACGATCCATGGAATCGGCCAGAGCGCCAGTAGTGCGGCAAGAACTGTAGGCCCGGCGATGGGAGGTTTCCTTTACGGCCTTGGGCTGCAGAAAGGGGTGGTTGGTGCTGTCTTCTGGGGTTTGGCGATTGTTGCTTCGTTTAGCTGTGTCGCTAGTAATTGGGTCAAGGAAGGGAATGGACATGAGATTCGATTAGAAGGTGATGATGAAGCTGAAGCTGAGGCAGAGGCAGAGAATAGATCTCTGTTAAGATTGTAATTAGAGAAGTAGACGCATTGGAATAGAATAGACTAGGTTAATATTGTATCTGCTCTGTGCAATGTCTTATTGACAAGAGATACCGCCAAATGTAACTGTGCTCATGCACCACCAATGTTCCATTAGGACCTAGTAACAATCGTCCGCGGTCAAGTACTCTCAGCATCCTCGTCAGCCACGTTCTCCAACCCCCTCTTTTTCCGGTTTAAAGTGGGATGAAAACGCGTTGCAACGGGGAGGGGCGAAAACACGTGACTTGCCACTCGTCCCCGATACCAACTTGTACACCGCTCCTCTTCCTACATTTTACGCGCCATGTACAACTCCGGCGCTCTTCAAAGCGAACGCATGAGGAGCTCGCACGCGTCCTATTGCGGGTACAGCCGTAGGCTAATGGGCCTCGCAAACTTCGCTGTCACACGGACGGTCCACAGATCTCCACACCGCTATGTATTCCAAAGCTCGCGTGCAGGAATGACCCCACTGCTAGCAACGAACGGAGCAGGAAAGCACCTATGACTTGGTGCATTGACATGCAGGCAAGCTGTAGGATAAATCCAGGAAGGGGGCCCGTTGGCTGAACAAGGCTTGGCTGGCCTAGTCTTTTGTTGATTATTGCAGCGTGCTTGGCTAAGGTGGGAAGACATGTCTCACCGTCTTGCTGATGTTGATATATTTACCCTCTCCCCGGTTCCTACTGTCTCGGTCAGGAACATTTTCTCTTCCAGCTTCACTTCCTTCTCAATCTCAGTTCTCAATTCCAAGATACCCACATTTCTCAAAATAGTTCTATCCAGTACCTTTCAAAATGGCAGCCGCAGTCCTCCAGCCTCTTCAATCCCTCTCTCTCAACCATGAAATCATGGCACCTTCTCCTATCTCACCCAATGCCTCCCGCCACGGCCGTGGTCGTCACGGTGGCAGCGTTGCAAAGGGAAAAACGCGCGGTAGAGGATATTCCATCGTCGATGAGCGAGATGTCATGATTTCCAAAGCTCTGACCTGGGTCCTCAAACGCACAATCGAAGAAGGCGACGAGCAAGATGAAGGAGAAGAAAAACTCGTCGCTGACGCAGAAGGTTGGGTTGACTGCGAGGACGTCGTAAGCCCTCCAATCCCATTCTTCACCACAAACTAACACGTGCCAGCTCTCCAAACCCAACCTCGCATCCCTCCAAATCACCTTCCCAGAACTCCAATCCTTAATAGCCTCCCCCGCCTCCAAATCCCGCTTCTCCCTCAAACTCAAACCCACCTCCCTAGATGAAGAAGAAACCGACGCCTCCGACTACCTCCTCCGCATAAACCCGACCCAACCCCCTGCAACCCCCACTTCCGCCGTCGCCCAAAAACTCACACCCCTTACCCTCACAAGCGAAGACTTGCCGGATTTGATTGTGTATGAGACGTCCTACGCCAACTACCCTTTGATTCTCGCCTCAGGCGGAATCAAGCGCGCAGGCGGCCAAGCCCATCTCTCCTTCTCACCCATCACCATCTCCGCCGACGGGTCAGAGATCAAAGCTGCGTCTGACGCGGATGTATCAATCTACCTCCCACTCCGTTTGATCATGGAGGCAAACGACAAGATCACGTGGGCACGGGCCGAGAACGGCAGTATCGTCACTGAAGGCGATGCCAAGGGTGAAGTGTCCAAGAAATTTTGGAAGAAGGTTGTGGCGCGGAGAGCGGATATCGGGGTGTTGTATGAGGATGGGGAGGTGAGGAAGGAGGTCCCGGTTGGGTTGAGGGGGAAGGGTGTTAAGGCTAAGAAGGGGGGAAAGGGGAAGGGGAAGGGTGGGCTGAAGGGCATGAAGGCTAGGAGTGAGGATGAAGGAACTGCTTCTGACTAAGTAGACCCATTTATGATTTCTTGTGTCCTAATCTTGGGCGGGGTGGGGGTTTGATTTAATACCCGTTTAGTTGCTGGTGGTTTGGTGATAAAAAGCATCATTGTGTAGTGAGCTAGATTATATACAGCATAGCATATATTTTTCTGAACCTGCTCCTGAACGCCGTTTCTCATCCCAGGGTATCATCTTCATAATTCATCATCATTATCATCATCTTCCTCCGTTTCATTGCCGACGCCGTTAATGTCCAGATCTATAGTGGTATCATACACACTCTCAACTCTGCTGTTCTCCATCCCCAGTTCCGCCAGTCTCTCCTTCCTCTTCAAGTAGAACCTCTCTAAACAGTCAGTCCTCTGTTTCTGAGTCCACCCCTCCACAACAAAAGCAAATTCTGTCGCGCTCCCAAACCTAAACGTTTTCGCCATTGTACAGAACTGTCTCATCATGACATCCTCCGGAGGATGAAACTGGTACTGAATCTTTCCACCCAACACTGATAGAGTCTCGGCGAAGAGTCGTTCTTCACCAAAATCTACATCATTTCCTGCTTCTTCTGCTCTGCGGCTGAGTTCTGCTTCTACTCGTGACGAGCCTACAACTTCGGAATTCTCGTGAGTATACTCAACACCTGCAGCCGCAAGAATTGCCTGAATTGCATCGGTTTTGGGTTTAGGTTTAGGTTTCTTCTTCGGATCTTCGCCTTCGGTGATAAGAGCAACGAGCTGACTCATAGCTCCGTCTCCCTTGTCGTCGTCGTCGACTTTCAGTGGGTTATCTTCGTCATTCAGAGCATCTTCCATATCGAACTCGAGGATATCGACTCCTCGTTTCGCTTCTGCGACATTAGTCTTGTTGACAATGTCTCTGAGGACTATATCGTCTCCATGGAAGGTTAACAGGTTACCAAGGCCGAAAATCTCGCCTTTCTGGTCTTTTGCGTTCTGAACTCCCTTGAAATAACGACGTTCTGTGGAGGCATTGTACCCGATATTCGCCTGTTGCTGTTTATAAATCTGACGAGCATACACAATCTCTTCCACAGTTCCGGCAGACACCAGTCGGAAGACTTCGACGTCTCGAAGTTGTCCAATGCGGTATGCTCGATCTTGAGCTTGTAGATCGTAACTCGGGTTCCAATTAGGATCGAAAATCACAACTTTATTGGCACTCGTTATGTTTAGACCGACACCTAAGCACGTTAGTTCCGGTATCAGTAGATATATGACGGGAGTGCTTACCTCCAGCTTTTGTAGAGATCAAGAACACGAACTGTTTCGGATCAGAATTGAAGTCGTCAACAGTCTTCTGCCTATCTTCGTTAGGCATTGACCCGCTGAGAAAGCTGACATTGTAACTCGTATGCTGGAATAAATGTTGGAGCATCTTCAAAAGTCTGACACTGTGCGAGAAGATGAGAACTTTATCACCGTTCTCATGCCAGAACTTCAAGAGTTTCTTGAGAATTTTCCACTGATATTCGATTAGTATAGTGACAAATAATAATAGATAGTAATAAAATTTACCTTCCCACAAAAGTCGGGATTGGAAAGATTGAAGAGTGATTCTCGATTGGCATACAGTTCTTCCCATCGATCTGGTACCATTTTCTGGAGAAAATCCAAATCACGTTCTTGCTTATCACGTGGGTCAATAGAGTTCGGAATGAGGAGCGCGAGATGATTTGACAATTTTTGTAGTGTCATAATAACGGGGAATACAAGTGCCTATTTCAAATTAGAGATGCAGATGATCAGAAAGGGGAACTTACCTGCCACTTCGTGTTAGAGTCACCCAGAAGAGCATAACAACACCATCCCTTTTTCTTTCCTGAATCACAATCGCAGTCTTCCGATGATGATTTGACAATCTCAACAAGGTCGCTTTCGAGAAATCTTTCATATGCTTCTCTTTGGAGTTCTGTAAGAGGACAAAACACAACTTTGTCCGTCTTTTTTGGCAGTTGATAGGCAATGAGGCTTTTCATCCGCCGAAGAAAGAATTGCGGCAATAGATTCTCGACAAGCTTCTTGGCAGTCTGCCTGGCTTGCTTCAGCTGATGGTATGTAGCATCGTGCCTAGGAGAGTTGTTAGTAGAACAAAAGTAAATGGTTTAGAGATACCCACGATTGTCCTATCCTCAATGGGTCACTGATACTTGACACCCAGGTCGACAACGGCCCAAACCGACCAGGATTCGTCCAATTTAACAGAGTCCAGAGTTCTTCGTACTTGTTTTGGATTGCTGTTCCCGTAAGGCCAATTCTACACAATGCATTTATCTCATTCATAGCTTGTGTGGTGGCAGATTTTTGTTCTTTGAGTTGATGGCACTCATCAGCAACGACACAGTCCCACAGGACGGTATTCATCTGACTCTTGTGGTTCCTATACGTAGTATAGGTAGTAATAACAACTTCAAGTCGTCCCGAAACCGCAGCTTGAAGAACGGCATCCTTGTCGTCTCCGTGAAATTTGTCAACCTGCCACCATCCCCACCGTGCTAATTCGTTCTTCCAATTCTCGATCAGGCTGCCCGGGCATACAATCAGTACCCTGGGATACCAGGGTTTATGCTTAGCTCTCCTCATCTTTCGCATGCGCTTTGCGTCTCTCTCGTCGCCAGTTTTCCCAAAGGCCGCTGTCAAGAACGCAGCAACCTGAACAGTCTTGCCTAGACCCATATCGTCACCGAGAATGCCCCCCTTTTGGTAGACAAATAGCTCGTGTAGAAAGGAAACGCCGTCAACCTGATAGTCTCTTAAATATTGTGCAATGGAAGCCGGGATGACACCAGCAGAGTGTGGCAATTCGATGTCCTTATACGGCCTCGAGAGCTCAACAGAAGATGGGAAATCTGGTCGCTCCTCTAACTCCGCAAGTCGTTCGTCGTCTGAGAAATCAATCTCATCGTATTTTGGAGGTAGCTTTAGACCCCCTTCTGCTAGCTTCTGATAGTTCGCATCGAATTCCTTCCTCCGCTCATGGAGGTATTCAGGTATATCCTCATCCATCTCATAGTCCGATTCCTCACCCCATATTCTCTGCTTCTTCGCGGGTGGTTCCTCTCCATTTTCCTTCGCTTTTTTCCTACTAGCGACTGCATCCTTGGCTTTCGTCTTCAGCTTCTTCTTCATAGCAGCTATCTGCTTCCGTTTTGTGGACTTCCTGTTTTTAAAAGCTTCGTAGATATCCTCCTCTTCGTCATCCGTCCAGGTCGCCTTTTCTCCTGCCTTCTCTGCACCTTTCTCTCTCGCAGAGGGCTTGACTTCTGTAATTTGGACATCTGAATCCGTTTCGCTGTCGAAGTGGGCCGGGCCGACGACTTCTGTCATGTAGTCAGTAGATACAGTGAGCCTTGAGATGCGGCGACTCACTTTCGATGTACTCATCTGTCCCCATCAAGACTCTACCTCTACCACGTCTACCTACGATATCATCTTCATCGCTAGTCTGCTCCTCCCTATAACCTTCTCCGCGCGCCATTTGCGCCATGATGGTGGTGGTTGTTTCAATTAGCCGGGTTGTGACGACGCGAAGTATGGAGATGCGGGGTATAGGTGACGCGTTTCGTGGATGACACCATTAGAGAAAGAAAAGAACTGGTAGGGAAAACCTCATCACAACACCATGCATTAATTCTAAGAGCTTTTCAAACCAACTTAATTAGTGTTTCTAGTAGAGACTAATATACAAGCTTTTAACGTCAGTTTCTTTGTGGCAGACGAACAATTCAAGGTCTATTAGCAAGTTATAGAAGGGGCTCAATCACTTTGCGGGAAGGAAAGATGAAACTTGCAATTTGTATCATTCTTTATTTCTAGATCATTCTATATCATTTCTCATCAATAATCGTCAGAACCATAAAACGCCTAGGTTGTTTTGTCTATCCCATATATATCTGCACCCAAAAATGCATCTATTCCCAAAGCCCATGCTCAAGCTCAAGCTCAAGATATATTTGCATTTCTATTCATGCCATTCACCGCCGGCCCATGCGGCCCATGGAATCCCGTAAGCTTACAAGCATCTCTCAATTCCGGGTATCTCCTCTGAAAGGGCTCATCTAAACTCCAGTTCGACAGCTCGAGGAGGTGCATCTCGAATGCATTAGATATCCTCACTTCCGAACCCTCGAAGACTAACGCGTCCATGTCGTTAAATGGCCAGTTGACATTAAGACTGAGAGCGTAAATTTGTTGGAATTCATCGTTGGCGTATCGTGCTTGATTATTGATTACAATGTCTCGGAGCTTTCCCCAGATTATCTGTAGCCGGATTTAGTAAAGTGAAATAGAAGTTGATCTTGGAGCGGTGTTCGACATGAAGAAATAGTTGAAGTAAGAGTATTTGATACTAACCTGATCGACCCAGATGGGGTGTGGTGTAAACAGCTGCGACGCCCGTGGGACATGCCATTCCGGAAGGTTATTATAAGTTTCCTCTGACGGCAAAATCTGCCACTGAGAGAGACGATAAACGAGGAATAGAGCTGCTACTTTCTCGGGAAGACCACGGAGTGCAGTTCTCTGAAGAAGACTCGAGATGACAGACGTCACCGGATGCACCGAATTTGACTGTTCTGGGTTCAAGAGAGCCTTGAGACTGGGAGAGTAAGACCCTATAACAGATTCTCTACTGCTCCCGCTGAGAGCTAGACCTCTTTGACGCTGTAGAAGACCTATGAGAATACTGTCCACTGAGCTAGTTGGAGGAACCAACCGAAGTGGCAGTTCCCATGCGGGACGGGAAGACTGGTTCACGAAAGCTGGATCCTCGTAGGACGCTGGAACTGGCGGATTTGGTAGTGGTGCAGGGTCCATTGGTGGGACAGCCCCATCCAACATAGATGGAGCCAGTATTGGCGATCCTACTGCCGAGGATCCTATAGAAGGCGAGCTCGTTGCGAAAAAATTATCATTCATCCCCGAATTTGCTGCTGGGGACATTGATGACCACGTATCTGTCTAGTTGTCAGCAACAAATAGTAGTTATGTGTTGATACATACCTGATCTACCATAGGGGTAGGATATGCTTCGTCCAACCTGAGGCCGTTGACCACGCATCATTCCAGGGCAGCTTGTTGGTGCGGGTGCTAATGGTCCCCCAGCAGCCGCCGCTTCACTGAAGCCTGCATCAGAGCTGAAAAAGTCACTCCTCGAACTCCCAGCCGTTGAAAATCCAGAATTCGAGTCAGAATAAGCAGGAACAGTTGTCCATAAATCGCCAGCGCTCGTCAAAGGAATGGAGCCTGATAACGCGCTAGTTCCAATCACTGGGTTCCCTGTCCAGGATGGAGTATATGAAGATGGACGGGGTTCTCTTATTTCGTTCATATCGAATCTCACTTTGGTCTTCAAGTCAGTGACTATTTATCTCTGAACGCGCTTAAATGGTGTTGGCAAGGAGGAGGACGAAGCCGTCACTTAACAGACTAAGTAGAACAAGTCACTTCGCACCTGCCTCAAAATTTAGAAAATTCATCTCCACCTACACATTGAATTCGTCGTTAGGGATGAAGACCCTATGTCATCTTCAAGCACGAGGAGAATGTCCTTGAGACGCTTCAACTCTTCCTCAAGCTCCTCGTTCCTCCTTCGTATCTCCTCTAGATTTCTGTCATCTTGTTGATCTCCGGACAAGTCGCGAATCCGCTGTTCTAAGCTTTCGATATGGTCCCTGGTCCTTTGACGGATATTTCGCTGAGCCTCTCGGTCATTTGCACGTTTCCGTGCAAGCTGTTCAGGCGTCAAGGTAGCAACACTTCTAGTGCCAGCACGCGATGCTCTGCGTTTTGCGCCTGGTTGTTTGCTCGGTGGTGCATCACCACTCTCTATGCCTCTATCGTCGGACTCTTTTGAGTTGGAGAATTTGGACCTGTTGTCGGACATGCTACAAAAGCAATAGGTACTTCTTGCGCTTGAATTTTCGCGCCAACTGGTCTTCTAGGAGGGGTGATTCGCTTGGCGACCGCTTGACACTCTAGTATCTCTCGGAGGGCTTGATATAAGTTCCGATGAGGGTAGTCAATGCCATAAAGAGTATAAGAGGAAATTTCTAGGTTATACTAAGGGGTCCACCTTACGGATGTGCGGCCAGTGCGCTTCGGGAATGGAATGCCTTGATTCTCTCATCCACTTGGTACTTTTCGGCAGGATGATAGATGTATAAAGATAGCCTGCGGGAACCTACTCGCGGAGACAGACAACGGTGTGTCTTGTAGTAGAACATTTTCTGTCAGCTTGACTAAAATGTTAGGTCGAGTCCCGTGCGTGGGCTCGGATGGCGACGTATGGCCGTTGAAGCTCGATCGCAAGAAGGGCACAGAAATCGCGTATAATCGTATTTAGACTTTCCGCTAGCTCTATCACGAGTTCAAAGTTACAACATTTGGAAAAAGTAATCAGTTTCCAGCCTAGGGGATTTGTGATATCAAGGCGTATACGAAATTAAATTTATCTGGCAAAGTGCCAGGTCTGGGCTTCCCAGGACTGGCCAGGACTTGTAGTCCCCCAACGGGTTGAAGCCACAATGAGTTTATTCAATGGAGCTGTGGCGCTCTTGGACCCTGATTCAAAAACGCCGACCAATAGGGCGCTCCGATTCAGAGGGTTCCAAGCCCTTGACCATTAGTCGTACTGTCTCACTTCGATTCATATCTCGCATGAGAAATCTTGTTGGCGCCAAAGGCGTGGGTGAGTAAGGTTCAGCAACTCGTAAATTGGCATTGACATGTACTGCGGTGGAAAGAGCATTTATTTTTGTTCTGATAAAGCTGAGACCTCGTGTGAAGATTGAAAGTCGATTGCTTGTCCATCTCAGTCTACTTCCTTCTTCGCATGCAATTGCATGGATAGCAGCAGACGGCATTCATGATTTTGATCAAGAGATGAACAGAGAAGATCTTCTGTCTTGGCACGTATAAATTTGAGGCTGTGCAAGCCACATCTATGCGATCTCTGGATTTTCTTGTTTCACTGCTCTAACAAGTTCGTCCATCGTCCCAACCTGGGTCGGGCCCTCCTGCCCCTCAGGTGGCAAAGCCCATGCTGGTAAAGGGCTAACGTAACTCCAAGAACCCCCAGCATCCTCATACCGAAGGCTATGCAGCCATAAAGTGAGTTCCTGTTCACCAGGATCTGTGTAGAGTGGGGTCTGGCAGACTTCGCACAGCTTGCCCGACATTTTCTCTGCTTTTTTCTTGTTGTACTCGTCGACCATCTCATCGTGATAAGCTACAGCATCTGCAACCTCGGATTTCCCCATACGCGAGAGTCTGGTAATGATATCCTCATCGGTGTCTTGTGAAGCATCTGCATCGTTGAACCCGAGCCTGGTTCCCCAAACACGTTGATTGCAATAGATTGGGTCATTGGCTATTGGATGGCCAAGGAACTGTAAATGGACTCGCAGTTGGTGAGTCCTTCCTGTGACCGGAAGACATCTGACAATTGAGTATCCTTCCTTTTTCGACCCCTTTGCGGAATTTTCCGAATTGGCTTCTTCTGAGGGATTCAGTTCCTCTGACCCCCCACTAGGGGATGAGGGATAGTATGCAAGTTTTTTGAAGACAGTACGAGCTGCCTTCCCATTTGCTCGAACTCTATTGAGGCCAAGCTTTGGGGAGATCTGTAGAATAGGCATATCACAAACGACCTCACCGTCAGGAAATTCGCCTTTCACTCGCGCAATATATTCTTTCCGGACTGTCCTCCCCGATATTTGCATACTCAACTTCTCTGCCGCCTTCGCATTCTTGCCAATAAACATGACCCCACTAGTCAGTCTATCCAGCCGGTTGCAAGGCAGTGGATTGAAACCGTGTCCTCGTTCTGCTCGCATAATTTCCACTACCGAATTGAAATTGTAACGACCGGCAGGATGTACTGGAACACCAGATGGCTTGTTGATAACAATCATGTCATTGTCCTCGTGCAGAATAGAGATCGGTAGCTCGGTGACGGGGGGTTCGTGTCGATGTAGGGTGTGCGATATCACATCGCCATTCTTGATAATGTGTGAAGTATTGGGCACCTGTTTGCCATTGACAACAACATGTCCACGTTCTATGGCATCTTTCTGAACCTGTCAGGCCAAGTCTCCTAGGTGCCGGATCGTTACTTACATAGTATTCGAGTGGTCTATCCCGGAATTCGCTGGAGAAAATATCAAGTAACTCCCGACCTCTCCATCTCTCTTTACAGTATGTCTTGTAGGTGTAGTGGTATGGGGCGACGCGTCTTAATCCATTCTCGAGATAGTACGGCCGGGGCCATGGATCACAAGGAGTAACAATCACTGGAGGAGGCTCGATGAGGGGCTTCTTTTCTCTCAATGGAGGATAGGACGTCTCCTGGGGGGCTTCGACGAGCGCCATCGTTGAATTAATTGCCCTCCGCCGAGCCAGGAGCGCTAGGATCTTCAGTGAAGGAGCCAGCAGTTCGTTGAGCTGTCAAAACAGATTGTGGTCGTTGAGGGTTGTTGAGAAGTTTGCTGCATCACATCGAAGACAGCGATGTCGAAAATTCGCGATCAAAGACGGGTGTTTAGACGAATCGGGGAAGGCGCGAACCCTTTGGTTCCACCCCCAGCAACTTTACCGCTTACCTCGGCCGTCCCTGAAGCTCTGAACTCTCTTTCTTGTAGTTTGGGTTTCAGCTTTAAGCCTTCGTTAATAATCCCACTTCTCCCTTCCTCAGGATCGCCATCTCCAATTTCGATACACTTATCATTCGTTTGATCGTGACGAAGACATGCTATCGAACGCCTCGTAGGTGCTCCCGGTCCTGGATGCACAGATCACGCCGATATGTCTCACCTTGGACTTAAGGAACGCCGGAGGGAGGACTACGGATATACCTTAGAGTATAGAACCAGATGGTATGCGTAAAGGCCAAGGCCAGGATAGAGTGCAGTCAGCTGATGCGGAGATCTCTAGGAGTGACAATGACATGTACGACCACATGAATAACAGCATTTACAACTTCCTGTACGCAAAGAGGCCCAACCCCTAATCTTGAACCTAGTGGCTATCTATTTCTAACACTACTAGATACGATTCTGTGGTTAATACCTATCTCATTGAGGAGTGCGGGTTACACCCTCCCACTTCACCACAATATGGTCTTATCGTTCACAGTCATGCAGACTTCTTCGGGTCTATTTCTTTCCCTGCCGTAGCAGTTCTCGCACTTCGAGTAAACAAGCTTGGAAAGAGCAGCGTTACATATGAAATTGGACTCTTCGAGCGAGGAATCCAGGAGGTGAAGTCGGTTGGGGAGATCATCCATGTCTTTGTGGACAGAGAGACTGGTCGACCCGCGGCGAATGGCATGAGTGAAGGTCTCAAGGAAGGCTTACAAAAGATTCTTGTAAAGCAGTCCAAATTGTGATTCTTCTAGAATTTGTTGAATTCGTCTTTGTGCTCAAGAACATCACGTGACCCGAAAAGGGTAATAGTGTGCGATTGAAAGTGACCGCGCTTCAACCTTGTCTACAATGCGAACTCGTCATGGTAGTCGTAACATATGTCAAGCCTTTTCAGTATTTTTTCAAGAGCCGAAGTGAATCTAGTCGAAAACTTAACGTCGCTAGTAATTTTTAGTCCGGCTTGCCTTCCTATTGTTCTATTGTAAATGTTCAAGATATGAGCACCTTGGCCACAATACACATTTTCGCATTGTTATCAATTCCCGAGATCATGGCTTCTTTCTCAGCCTACAAATGCTTTCTCTCGCCCAATCCACCTTCTCCCTGTCTTCATAACCACACTCAGAGAATCGCGACTCCTTCTCAGAATTCTCAATCCGTACAGTTAATGATGTCTCCCACCACTCTCAAGAACTCGAAGATTTCATCTAGTGCAAAGGCTTTCAATATCATCAAACGCAAAACGCCAAAGACCGCCTGTCTAGCGTCACTCAACCAGTCAGTCCAGTTTGCGATGTCGCCGAAATCCCGTAAGAAGTCTCAACTTCCGCCATTCAAACCATCTACAAAAACTCTCAAGAAACAAAAACTTCCACTCTATGCCGTGTCTCCAAAGGCTCTCCAACCCGCCAAAGACCAAGCAATTCAAACGCCTCTGCGAGCGTCGAAGCGAGTCAAAATCATACTCGTCACCAAGTCCGGGTTCTACGAGTCCCCAAAGAGAGGTAATGTGATCGGCAGAAAACGCAAGAAAGTTTTAGAGGAGGAAGAGGAAGAAGAAGATGATGATGCAGACTACGAACCCCCAGAAGACGAGGAACCCGAATCTCCAATTCAAAGGACCCGTTCTGAGCAACCACGCCTCTACAATCCCCTCACAGCACCAACCCACCACCGCCGCCCCAAAGTCTATCCAGCTCTCACACCATGGCTGGACTACTGGAATATGAGAAATCTCAATGACTTAAATCCCGATGGCAAATTCAAATGGAACAACAGCGATGTTCCGGATTTCGATTTGGGTGAGCCTTTGGATGAGACCAATTTCTGGGAGCAACCGTGGATTGCGGCGAATGAGGAGAAGAAGAGGGTTAGGAATGAGAGGCAGAAGAGGTATAAGAAGCAGAGGCTGTACGGCGGACTGAAAGCCGCAGGGCGGAAGCGGGCTTATAAGAAGCGCGGGGGAGTTGTGATGACGAGGGAGAATGGGAGATTTGTGAAATCAGAGGCGGAGTGAGAGTAAGTGGTCACTCGATCCGTTTCAGAATTGTGTATAAGATAACTAACTTACATCCAGGGGACAATAGCGGTCAGTGAGGACTTGATGATTGATTTGTACCATCTTTTCAGGGACACTAGGCAAACGTGAGAGCTCTTGGCACAGCTCTCGAATCGTACATTTTTCAGTGATGTCAAATAGAAAAGTCTCTCGTTGACTTGCAACAATTGATCCCTTGTCTTCACGTGAAGATACGACGTCTGTTTGAGCATCCCATATCGTTACACAAATAATTCCAGTAATCTTATATCGCGCACTAAAAAGGCGTACGCGTAGCTCTGCAAGAAGAATTGACCGATTTCCTAGAAATAAGGGGATCGCCTATGTAAAAGGATGCCGGCGCAGCTAAGCTAGCGCTGGTAAGGTTATGCTCCGCACCACGAACCGCAACATCTTACCAAACCCCTCACTCTGGACTCGCGAACTGGGGACTTTTCTAAGGCTGTCAGTGTCCCCAGAATAGTAGGTCAACCCTGAGCATTGCCAATCTGCCTCTGTCCCTGTTTTTGGGCCACACAAGCCGGCAATAAAAGTAAAACCCTTGCCTTCAAGCATCATGTTGCAAAACCCGTTTCCCAACAGTCTTCAAATGCCGATCCCTGAAAACACGCAAATCACAACCCCCACAATTCGGGCCTTACCCTCTACCCCGCCTTAGTGGGACCTATCCCCGAGCCTAACCCACCAACAAACTGGCGGATAAATCCTTGAGCTAGCAATCACAATGACGACAAGGTTGATCATCGACATGGTTGCAACGATCAACAGACATGAACCTTTGCGCTAGGCCGAGCTCTTCAGCCGGGGGCAGTTGCAGTGTCATTTTCCCAAGGTGATGGGCGCAAAGCTTGACGTCGTAAACCCTCTGTTTCCTCTACATATTGGAGCCGTGCTCCAGGAGTCAATCAATCCAAGCCGTGTTGTAATTGTTGGTTGCGTGCCATCTTGTACGAAAGTACCAGCAGAACCATCATAGAACTAAAAATGGGTTCTGCTCACGATAACTTCGAGAAAGGCCTCGCCGCACCAGAAATGGATTCCGGGTCCGATAAAGCACAGCTTCAGGAAATCGACAAACTTGGACAAGAATCCGGTGTTGCTGCTGTGACGAGTCGAAGATTTGAAGCTCCAGAGTTCATACGAAACATGACGCCAGAGGAACGACAGGCTGCTGAATCGAAATTGAAAGCCAAGATTGATCTGAGATTATTGCCAATGATAATCCTGATGTATATCATGAATTATCTCGACAGAGTAGGCGGCACCTGATAACCTAAGTACTCTGTAAGCTGATAGTTCTAGAATAACATCGCAGCCGCCAAATTGGCAGGAATTCTCACGGACTTGCATTTGAAAGGCTCAGAATTCAATGTCAGGCTTCCTGAAACGTCGAAGAATTGTCCCATCCTGACCAAACTATCAGACAGCTGTCAGTATCCTGTTCTTGGGATATCTTTTGATGCAAGTCCCATCGAACCTGTTCTTAAACAAAATCGGCAAGCCTGCGATTTACCTTCCAACTTGCATGATTATTTGGGGTATGATCTCAGCGGCTACGGCAGCTTGTCAGAACTTTGGTGGACTTATAGCCTGTCGATTCATGCTCGGTTTTATCGAAGCCGCTTACTTTGTAAGTCATTGTCTTCTTCTCTAGAACTTGTGCTAATCATCATTAGCCCGGATGTCTATACTATCTTTCATGTTGGTACACACGAAAGGAACTGGGTTTCCGAACTGCACTGTTCTATTCCGGTGCACTCATCAGCGGTGCATTCTCTGGCTTGATCGCAGCTGGGATCAAGGCTCATATGGATGGTACCCGGGGATTGCGAGCATGGAGATGGCTCTTCATTATTGAAGGAGTACTCACCATTGGGATCGCTTTCTGCTCGTACTTTATCTTGCCAAACTTCCCACGAACTACATCTTGGCTAACGGGTGAGGAACGTCAACTTGCTATCTGGCGCCTCGAAGAAGATATCGGTGAGGATGACTGGGTAGACAGCCAGCATCAATCTTTCAAGGTTGGGTTGAAGCTTGCATTCTCTGACATCAAGACATATGTCCTTATGGTTCTCCTCTTCGGAATCGTTGCTTCCGGAACAGTAACGAATTTCTTCCCGTGAGTCCTTTGGGTCTTGAAAAGTTCACAACTGACAATAATTAGGACTGTGGTGGCCACTTTGAAGTATAACACAGTTGACACCTTGCTTTTGACGGCACCGCCATACGTTTTGGCGGTCATCACAACCTTCCTGAATTCATGGCACGCAGGTAAGAGTTCTCAGGCAGACTTGTGTTGAGGTACTGACATCATCCAGACCGAACTGGAGAACGTTTCTTCCACATCACAATTCCTCTCTGTTTCGCCATTTTCGCCTATATCCTCGCCGCTTGCACTACAAGAACATCAGCTCGATACGTAGCCATGATGTTGATGGTCCCAGGTGTCTATTCAGGATATGTCGTTGCCCTCCACTGGATCAGCAACTCACTTCCTCGTCCACCCGCCAAGCGAGCAGCAGCTCTGGCATTCATCAACGCAATTTCCAACTGTAGCTCAATCTACGCCAGCTATATGTATCTTACTAGCGCCAGTCCAAGATATATTATAGCCATGAGCGTGAACTGTGCTATGGCCGCTATAGCGATTTTGGCCGCGATCACTTTGAGGATCATCCTGGTACGCTTGAACAAGAAGCTAGACCAAGGGATATTTGTGGAGGGTGCGATCAACCCAGTGACAACTAAGGCGGGCAAGAAGGGCTTCCGGTTCAGGATTTGACGATTTCGTTGCTTTGGGCTTCGAGGTCTGGATGATAAGTTGAGTGTGGTATTCTCAGAAGATGGATCTTCTTTTATATCAAATCCAGTCCATTCTACGAATAGACTTTATGTGCTGAGTAGCTTCCAATTGCTGTGTGTTGTGACCC
>Ga0302325_10004848_pt1 | contig 30982 bp, 27 predicted proteins | sample Palsa_T0_2_FD_201948 | JGI IMG/M metagenome (GOLD analysis project Ga0302325, IMG submission 201948) | Peat permafrost microbial communities from Stordalen Mire near Abisko, Sweden - Palsa_T0_2 | ecosystem: Environmental > Terrestrial > Soil > Palsa > Peat permafrost | place: Sweden: Abisko... | reverse complement strand
TGACTTCGTGAGCCATCACCCTTATGACGCTCTGCCATGCGGCAAGCTCCTGTGCGCTCATCTCACTTTCGATATTTTGCATCCGCACGATCGCCGTATTTCCGGGTAGAAGCGCATCGATACCCGCGGCAAACGACAGGCCATGGCTCTACCTCCTTTAACGCTCTGATCAATGCCTCGGCGGCTCGTCGTCTGGGATACACGGCGGAGCAAGCGGTTGGAAAGACATTCACTCTATACAGTTTCACCGTCACGATTGTTGGGGTGATCGACGACATCAAGATGGGCGGCCCTAAATACCCATCAACCGGCACCGTCTACTTTGATGTACCGCAAAGGCTGTCGAAGTTTTCGGTGCGCGTGCGAGCGGAGCACCTTGACGAAACCCTGGCGTTCATCGATAAGACTTGGTCAGCATTTGCTCCCGGCTTCGCAATACGACGCTATTTCCTGGCTGACGAGTTCAACAAGCAATTCGAGGCCGATGATAGGCAGGGCACTGTCTTCGCCGTGTTCGTCGGCATCGCGATCTTCATCGCCTGTTTGGGATTGTTCGGGTTGGCAGCCTTTACCGCGGAACGACGCACCAAGGAAATTGGCATTCGAAAGACGTTCGGCGCAAAAAGCCGTCAGATCGTTGTGCTGCTGCTGTGGCAATTTTCGATCCCCGTGCTCATTGCCAATTTTATCGCGTGGCCATGCGCGTACTACTACCTGCATGGCTGGCTCGAAGGCTATGCGGATCGCATCTTCCTCAATCCGCTTTACTTTCTCGGAGCCGGTGCGGCGGCTTTGATGATTGCATGGGCGACGGTGTATGCACACGCGTATCGGATGGCACGTGCGAATCCGATCAATGCGCTTCGTCATGAATAAACTGAATGAGCATTGGAAGCTGTGCGGCATGGCCGGGGTCGCTGCCGGCGCGCTGACCATTGCATTGTCGGGGTGTGCGACCCCAGTTCCGCACTCCCTGCCTGCCGAGCTGCAGCCCACCTCGTTTGCGGCGACTGCCGGAGCACCCACGGAAGCGTGGCCGCGGGAAAAATGGTGGGAAAGCTTCGGTGATCCGCAACTCACTGCCTTGATCGTCAAGGCTCGAGACGGTAATCGTGATTTGGCAGCCGCGACTGCGCGAGTGATCGAGGCGCAGGCTCAAACGCGAATTGTGCGCTCAGCCCTTCTGCCGGATGTGGACGGGCAGGCAAGCGCCCTCAGGAGCGGATGTCGGGGCGGGAGCTGTCTTAGCTATGTCCCCGGCCAGACTCTTGGGCTAACGCTCAGTGCCGGCTACGAGCTTGATTTTTGGGGCGTGGCCCGCGGCAATCTGCGCGCCGCGAGAGAACAGCTGAAATCGGCGCGCTTCGCCCGACAAACGGCGGCGTTGACGCTCACTGCGAACGTCGCGCAGCAGTATATGAACGTGCTTTCGCTTCGCAGGCGGGTTGTCATCGCCAACGATGAGATCGCTGCCATTGCGCGGATTCTGGATGCCATCGACGTGCGTGTTAAGGCCGGCGCAACGTCCGGCCTTGATCGCGCCAGAGAGGAGGCGCAGATCGAGGCAGTCAAGGCGCAGTTGCCTGTACTTCAAGCACAAGAGAGAGAAGCCCTTTATTCGCTGGCGGTTCTTTTAGGACAGGTGCCGGAAGGCTTCGATGTGCAGCCTAGAGGCCTCGACGAAATCCGCGCCCCTCTCATTGGACCGGGTTTGCCAGCAGCGCTGTTGAAACCGTGCTGCAGGCCGGCAGCTTTGGTTTCAGCTATGGCGCCAATCTGCTGCAGACCCTCTTCGATGGTGGGAAACTCGTCGGACAGAAACATCTGGCGCAGGCAACCGAGCGGGAATTCGTAGCGAGCTATCAAAACGCCGTTCTTAATGCCTACGCGGATGTTGAATCGGCGCTTACGGAAGTGGCGAACTATCAAAGCGCTGAGGAGCACTTACGGCGGGAGATCGACGCTGCTCAGCGGGCATTTGAAATCTCGCAACTCCAGTTCCGCCAAGGCGTGGGCGATCTTCTGGCAGTACTCCAGGCGCAGCAGACGCTCTTCGCAGCCGAAGACCAGTTGGCACAAATCACCCTCGCGAACAGGCAGGCGGCTGTTCACCTCTATGAAGCACTCGGTGGCGGCTGGGTAGAAGACCCAGGTGACCGAACCCAGGTTGCTCAAAGATCGCCGGGACTGTAGTGCCCGTGCGTAGCAGGCGCTTTGGCATTACCATAAAGGAGAGAGTCCTACGTGCGCTATCTCGAAGCATTGAATTCCGAAGCTCCTCCCACCGCGCCCACGGATGGCGGCGCCATGAACGCAGGCTGAGTGCATGTGCGGCCGCTACGTATCGCCCGATGAAGCCTCGATCGAGCGCGAGTTCAACCTGGTGCGCACCGAGTGGCAATTCCCGGCGAGCTACAACGTTGCGCCCACGCAGCAGGTGCCGATCGTGCGCAGCAAGAACGGAGAACGTCAGGGGCTGACCGTTCGGTGGGGATTGATCCCTTATTTCGCCAAGGGTGTCGCGGGAAAATATTCGACCATCAACGTGCGCATAGAAACGATGGAAACGACGGCATCGTATCGAGGTGCGTGGCAACGAGGCCAGCGCTGTGTGCAAGTCGCCTCGGGATTCTATGAGTGGCACGAGGACGCCACGGGCCGCAAGGCGCCGTATTACATCCATCTCAACGACCAGCCGATATTCGGTTTTGCGGCGCTGTGGGACAGATCGATCAAGGCAGACGGCACGGCGATGATGAGCTGCGCGCACATCACGCTGCCGGCAAACGCCCTGATGCGCGATATTCACAACGCCGGCAACAATCCGCATCGCATGCCGGCGATTCTGCGCAAGGAGGACCGCGAGGTCTGGCTCAGCGGTTCGCCCGAAGAAGCCCGCTCGCTGTTGCAGCCTTACGACCCCGGCCTGATGGTCGCCTACGAAGTCGGCACCCGGGTGAACTCGCCCAAAAACAACGATCCCGCGCTGATTGACGCGCTGATTTCCTCGGCCGGCGCGATGCGAGACACCTGAGGCGTATAATCGCGCGTACCGACCGGCATGGCAGGCGCGCGGTCCAGACCTAACAGCCTAATACCTATAAGGGAAAAATCATGTCATTCATAGCGTGGATCATTCTTGGGCTCATCTCCGGGTTCATCGGCAGCAAAATAGTGAACAAGCAGGGGGAAGGCATGTTCCTGGACATCATTCTGGGAATCATCGGCGCCTTCGTCGGCGGATGGTTGTTCTCGACCTTCGGCATGAGCGGCGTGACCGGCCTCAATCTCTACAGCATGCTGGTCGCAGTGGTCGGCGCAGTGGTCGTGCTCGTGATTTATCACGCGCTGAAGCGCCGTGTGTAGTGCCCGCTGGAATCACCGGCGGGTGAAATCAGCGGCCGGTGAAATGACCGGCGCGGCGCTCGCGAACGGCGCGGACGCCTTCGGCGAAATCATCGGTATTGCGCAGCTTCATCTGCTCGATGCTTTCGTGGTCCGACTGGGCCTTGACGGCGGCGGCCAAGGTTGCGCGCATGGTGTCACGCGTCGCCATGAGCGCGAGCGGCGCATTCTCGGCAATTTCACGAGCCAACCCGAGCCCCGCCTCGCGCAGCTGATCGAGCGGCACGACCTCGTCGACCAGGTGCCACTCGAGCGCCTGCTCGGCTTTGATGCGCCTGCCCGTGAGGCACATCAATAGTGCTTTCTGGCTGCCGATCAGGCGCGGCAGCGTGTGGGTAATGCCGAACCCTGGATGAAAGCCGAGCTTGACGAAGTTCGCGGCGAAGCGCGCTTCGGGAGCTGCGATGCGAAAGTCGGCCACCAAGGCCAGACCCAAGCCCGCGCCGACGGCCGCGCCTTGCACCAACGCGACGATGGGCTTATTGGCCGAAAACAGCCGCACGGCCTCTACGTATAGTTGCCGTGTCCCCTCCAAGCCATGCTGAGTCGGGTCGTCCGCGCCTGCAAGGTCGGCGCCGGCGCAAAAAGTCTTGCCCTCGGTCTGCAGCACACTGCAGCGAATCTCCGGATCGAGATCGATCCTGGCGAGGGCGTCGGCCAGGTCGCGCAGCAAGACGGTGGATACATGATTGTGCGGAGGCCGGTGGAGTTCGATGATCGCGACGGGACCTGCGGTTTCAACGCTGACATCGCCCAGTCTTTCTCGCATGTGCTGCCCCTCATCCTCGGCGTCCGAAACTTGCTAATTCACCAAGCCCGCTTCCCGCAAAAAGTTCGACAGGGCGGCATTGAATGCCGGCGGATTGTCGAGGTTGGCAACGTGCCCGGCATTCGGAATGGTCGCCATCCTGGCCCCCGGGATCTTGGCCGCCATGTAGTTCGAGGGGGCCAGAAACGGCTTGTCATCGGCCCCGACCACGATCAACGTGGGTACGGCTATATGGGTCAAGCTGTCGATCACCTTGGCATCCCGCTGCCTCAGCAGGCCGCGCGCGGCGAGTGCGAGCCCGCGGGCGTCGCGATGCGCGGCCTGCGGCGAATCGGCGGCGCGCGAATCGGCGGCGTGGGGTTTCAAAGCCGCGAGGCCTTCCGCTTCGAAACGCGTCGCGGTCTTGATCGCACTTTGATTCCACGCCGCCCGGGAATCCTCGCTGCGGTAACCCGGTCCGGTATCGATGATGAGCAGCGCGCGGGTGCGTTCGGGGTGCACCCTGTGGAACGCCAGGCTCATGTAGCCGCCCAACGAGAGTCCACCAATCACCGCGTTGCGCGCTTGGACCACATCCAGGAGCGCGGCCATGTCTGCCACGGTTGCCTCCTCCGAATAGGCTTCGGGCGCGGCGGGGTAGTCCGTTCGGCCGTGACCGCGCATATCCCAAAGAATCAGCTGAAAGTCCTTGGCGAGCAGGTCGATTTGTCCTGCCCACATGCGGGACGTGGATGAGTACCCATGCGTCAGCAGCAACGCGGGCCCGGTTCCATGGACTTCGTAATACAGTTTGACGCCGTCGCGATCGATATACGCCATGTGCGCTCCGTTCAAGCCACGCTGCGTTGGTCGAGGAAGCTTCCCAGAATCCTCGCAGTATGGCTTGCCGCGGCTTTGCGCACGATGCTTTCCGGGGAACCTTGCGCGACGATTCGGCCGCCGCCGGAGCCGCCTTCCGGCCCCAAGTCGACGATCCAATCCGCCTCCGCCATGACATCGAGATTATGCTCGATTACGACCACGGTGTTGCCGGCGTCGACCAGCCGATGCAAGACATGCAGCAGTTTCTCGACGTCGGCCATGTGCAGCCCCACCGTCGGTTCGTCGAGCACATACAGGGTGTGCTGGCGCTCGCGCCGCGCAATGTCCACTCCCAAGGCGTCGGTACGCACCTTGGCGAGTTCGGTGACCAGCTTGATGCGCTGGCTTTCGCCTCCCGAGAGCGTGGGACTGGGCTGACCGAGGCTCAGATATCCGAGGCCGACATCGTTCAGCAAACTCACCGGGTGGTGCACGCTGCGTTGCGCTGCGAAGAATTCTCGAGCTTCCTCCACGCTCATCGCCAGCACCTCGCCGATGCTTTTGCCTTTGAAGAGAATGCCCAAAGTCTCGGCATTGAAGCGCCCGCCGCCGCACACGTCGCACAGCACCTGCACGTCGGGCAGGAAGCTCATTTCGATTCGTTGCATCCCCTGACCTTCGCAGGCCTCGCAGCGGCCCCCGGCGGTATTGAAAGAGAATCTACTGGCGGTGAATCCTCGTATCCGGGCGTCGGTGGTCTCCGCATACAGACGGCGGATCGCGTCCCAGAAGCCAATATAGGTGGCGGCACAGGAGCGCGGCGTCTTGCCGATGGGCGTTTGATCCACCTCGAGGACGCGGCTGATGCCTTCCCAACCGGTGATGCTGTCGCATCCCTGCGGCGTGAAGCCGTCGCCGCGCGCGCGTTCGGAGGTGCGCCCGCGCCGGCCGGTGTGCGACAGGGCACGTTGCAAATTGGAGAGCAGCACATCGCGCGCCAACGAGGATTTGCCCGAGCCGGAAACGCCCGTGATGACGCTCAAGGCACGCAACGGCACACGCGCATCGATTTTGCGCAGATTGTGCAAGGACGCGCCCTTGATCTCGAGCATTGGCGTGTTGCGATCGACCAAGCGGCGGCGCGAGCGGGAATGCTGCAGCGGCGAGGCAAGACAGCGCCCGGTGATGGAGTTCGGCAGCAGGGCCAGCTGCGCCGCCGTGCCTTGCGCCACCAGCCTCCCGCCGCGTGTACCGGCGCCCGGTCCGAGATCGACGACATGATCCGCGCGCCGGATCGTATCCTCGTCGTGTTCCACCACAACCAGGGTATTGCCTTTGGCACGCAGCCTGTCGAGGGTATCGAGCAGGGTCAGGTTGTCGCGTGGATGCAAGCCGATGGTGGGTTCGTCCAAGACGTAGCACACGCCCTGCAGGTTGGAACCGAGCTGCGCGGCCAAGCGTATGCGCTGTGCCTCGCCGCCGGACAGGGTCGGCGCGGCGCGGTTGAGCTGCAGGTAGCCCAAGCCCACGTCGCAGAGAAAGTCCGTTCTGGAGTGCAGCTCCGCCAGCAGGTCGCGCGCGATGTCGCGCTCGCGGCCGGTCAAGCTGATGCGCTGCAGAGCGTCGGCGAACTCCTTGACGGGCAAGTCGGTCAGCGCGGCGATGGACTGATCGCGAAACAAGACGTGCAGCGCCACGCGGTTGAGACGCCGGCCCGCGCATTCCTCGCAGGGCGCGGCGCACGAGGCCTCATCCTCGCGCCATACGGATTCCTCGCCGCTTTGCTCGGCGTCGAATTGCGCCAGCTGCAAGCCGGTGCCGAAGCAACTTTTGCACCACCCATGCTTCGAGTTATAGGAGAACAGGCGCGGATCCAGTTCCGGAAAGCCCGTCCCGCAATTCGGGCAGGCGCGCTTGGTGGAAAAAACGCTGGATTGCGAGTCCCAAGCGACGTGCACCACGCCCTTGCCATGTTGCAACGCGGCATCGAGGGCAGCTCGCAGATCGGCTTCCCCGGCAGCGCTCGCTTTGAGCGTGGCGACGGGCAATTCGATGTTGTGTTCGATGAAACGGTCCAGCCGCGGCCATTTGGCCGTGGGCAGCAGCTTGCCATCGACTCGAAGGTGCGCGAAGCCCTTGCCGCGCGCCCATTTTGCCAATGCGGTGTACAAGCCCTTGCGCGCCACGATCAACGGCGATGCCAGGGTGATGGTCTTGCCGCGGTATTCCTTCATCAGCCGTGCCGCGATGGCTTCGGCCGATTGCGGTTCGATGCGGGCGTTGCAGTCGGGGCAGTGCTGCACGCCGAGCTTCACGTACAGCAACCTGAGGAAATGATAGATCTCGGTCAGGGTTGCGACGGTGCTCTTGCGGCCGCCGCGGCTGGTGCGCTGTTCGATGGCCACGGTGGGCGGAATGCCGAAGATCGCGTCGACGTCCGGCCGCGAAGCAGGCTGTACGAACTGGCGCGCATAGGCGTTGAGCGATTCCAAATAGCGCCGCTGCCCCTCCGCGAACAGGATGTCGAAGGCCAGCGTACTCTTGCCGCTCCCCGAGACGCCGGTGATCACGGTGAACTTGTTCAAGCCCAGATCGACATCGACATTCTTCAGGTTGTGTTCCCGCGCGCCGTGAATGGAAATCGCGGTGGGGGCGGGCCGCAGCAACGGCCCCAAGGCGTAGTGCGCGGCCGCCGCATCACGCACGCCGGCGACCCTCGATGTCGTGCTGCCGCGCCGGGCCTCCTCTGCCTCGAGCAGCGCGACTCCGGTGTGCGAGGCGGCAACGCGCATGGCGGCCGCGGGCGTGCCGACGCACACGATGGAGCCGCCGGCGTCGCCGCCCTCGGGCCCCAGGTCGATGATCCAATCGGACGCGCGAATCACGTCCAGGTTGTGCTCGATGACCAATAGTGAATGGCCGGCCTCGATGAGGCGCCGAAACGCGCGCAACAGTTTTGCGACATCGTCGAAATGCAAGCCGGTGGTGGGTTCATCGAACAGGAATAAAGAGCCGAGACGTTCGGTCGCGGATTTTTTCGGCCCTTGCAGCCGCAGCGCGTTGTCGGCGAGGTGGCCGGCTAGTTTGAGGCGCTGTGCTTCGCCGCCCGAGAGCGTCGGCACGGGCTGCCCGAGCCGCAAATACTCCAGCCCCACTTCGGCCAGGGGACTCAAGCGCAGGCACACCTCGGTGTCCGCGGCGAAGAATGCCAGCGCTTCGGACACGGTGAGGTCGAGTACATCGGCGATACTCAGCGCCACTGCGCCGGGAGCCGCCGTGCCGGGCGCCGCCGTGCCGGGCGCCGCGACGGCGCGCGGCAGCTTGCATTCGAGCACTTCGGCGCGAAAGCGCCGACCGTCGCAATCGGGGCAGCGCAAATACACATCGGAGAGGAATTGCATCTCGACGTGTTCGAAGCCATTGCCGCCGCAGGTCGGGCATCGGCCATTGCCGGCATTGAAGCTGAAGGTGCCCGCGGTGTACTTGCGCTCGCGGGCCTGCGGCAGCTTGGCGAATAGATCGCGGATTGCGTCGAAGGCTCCGACGTAGCTGGCGGGATTGGAACGCGTGGTACGGCCGATCCGGCTTTGGTCCACCATGACGACCGCATCGATCAGCTCGGCGCCGTCGATGCTCTTATGCTTGCCCGGATTTTCCGTGGGTTTACCTTTGGCGCGCAGCAGCGCGGGGTACAAAATGTCGTGCACCAACGTGGATTTGCCCGAGCCGCTGACGCCGGTCACGCACACCAGGCGTTGCAGCGGCATCTCGACATCGATGTTCTTGAGGTTGTGCTCGGCCGCGCCGTTGATGCGCAAGGGCACATTGGCGATGCTGCACGGCGCGGCCCGCGGCAGTTCCACCCGTTTGCGGCCATACAGGTAGTCGGCGGTCAACGATCCTGCAGCTTCGCCCAGCCGCGCCACCGGACCGTAAAATACGATCTCGCCGCCGTGCTCGCCGGGACCCGGGCCGATATCCAGCACCCGATCCGCGGCCTGCATCACCTTCGGATCGTGTTCGACCACGACCAGGGTATTGCCGGCGTCGCGCAGCCGATGCATGACGCCGACGATCCGCGTGACATCGCGCGGATGCAGGCCGATCGACGGCTCATCCAGCACGAACAGAGTATTGACCAGCGACGTGCCGAGCGCAGTGGTGAGATTGATCCGCTGTACTTCGCCGCCCGAGAGCGTGCGCGACTGGCGGTCGAGATTCAGGTAACCCAGACCCACATCCGTCAGATATTTGAGACGCGCGCGGATCTCTCGCAGCAAGAGATCGGTGGCCTGGTCGAGGGGAGCCGGCAGATTGAGCGCGGTAAAGAACCCGAGGGCTGCGTCGATGGGCAGCAGCATCACGTCGCGGATATTGATGCCGGGCGTGCCGATGCGCCACAACAAGGCTTCAGGCTTCAGACGTGCGCCGCCGCACGCCGAGCATTCTGTATAGGATCGATAGCGCGACAGCAGCACCCGAATGTGCATCTTGTAGGCTCTGGTTTCGAGCCACGCGAAGAAGCGCCGCACGCCGTACCAGACGTTCTTCGTCCACTCGCCTTCTCCCTCGATCACCCAGAGCCGCTGCGCATCGGTGAGATCGCGCCATGGCGTGTCGAGCGGAATGGCGCGCTTACGCGCGAACTTCAGAAGGTCGTCCTGGCATTCCTTGTATGACTCGGTCTGCCAGGGCTTGATTGCGCCCTGCCGCAGGGTCAATGCCGCATCGGGAATGACCAAGCCGAAATCGACGCCGATGCTGCGCCCGAAGCCGCGGCACGTTTCGCACGCACCCAGGGGTGAGTTGAAGCTAAAGGTACTGGGATTGGGCTCCTTGTAGGCGATATCGCAGTGCGCGCAGTGCAGACCGCTGGAGAAGCGCCACGGAACCGCGGCGTCCATCGGGTACACATCCAATCGGCCTTGGCCCACCTTGAGCGCGGCCTCGATCGCATCGCCCGCGCGGGCCGGGTCCACGCTCGACCAGCGAAAGCGGTCCTGCACGATCTGCAGCGTTTTGCCGCGCTTCTCATGGATGCGCGTATAGCCCTGGCGCTCGAGCAGCGCCGTGATCTCGGCTTCCGAAAAATTCTTCGGGATAGGCACCGGGAAGGTCAGCAGCAGCAGCGGATCGCCCTGCTCGTGCGAGAGCGCCTGCAATTGCTGCTGAATGGTGGCCGGGGTATCGCGGCGCACGGCGAGACCGCAATTTTGGCAGTGAAGCACGGCCGCGCGCGCGAACAGCAATTTCAAGTGATCGTTGAGTTCGGTCATCGTGCCGACGGTGGAGCGGGAGGTGCGCACCGGATTGGTTTGATCGATGGCGATCGCCGGCGGGATGCCCTCGATGCGATCGACCCGCGGCTTGTCCATGCGATCGAGGAACTGGCGCGCGTACGGCGAGAAGGTCTCGACGTAGCGCCGCTGGCCTTCCGCGTACAGGGTATCGAACACCAACGAGGATTTCCCCGACCCGCTGACCCCGGTAACGACGATCAGTTCGTTCAAGGGCAGGTCGAGATCGAGATTCTTCAGGTTGTTCTGACGGGCGCCGCGGATGCGGATTGCATCCGAGCGTGGCGGATCAAAGGGTGGCATCGGGCTATTTTACATCTTGGGTGCGCTGCTAAGGAAATCCCGCCCGCTGCCGAGAGGTTCGACCCCGGCGCATTGGCTCATCGAAGTCAAAGCCTCCGACGATAATCCCGGCACCAGCCTCAGGTACTACACCGCGAAATTACGGCCCGACGAATCCCTGCAGCTTGTACTCAATCTTGATCGTGCTCAGGAAAAATCGGGAATCAAGGTCCTGCCGCTGGGTAAATGGCTCGAAGAATTGCCATTCCAGACGAATACCGGGGCTTGATCCTTGCAGGCTTCGCGTTTGTGCGTTTTTCTCTAGCGGCCCGCGAACTGCTCCATCATGAGACCGGTGCCACCCCGGGTTACATGAGCGACGATGGCCGTTCGGCGATGGATTTTGGTGACCAACCCTAAGTTGATCGCGAACGCGAGCTGAACCTGCTGACCCTTGCGCAGCCCGAGATTTTCCGTCTCGACGAATACGCCGTTGGCGCTCAAGTTCTTGGCCTTGCATATGCGGCTCTTTCTTCCAGACATCACCACATACACTGTCGTGCGTGCGCGGTGACGGGTGTGCAAACGACGCTCCATCCGTATGGTCCCTTTGTTTAAATCGAGGTGGGAAGTTCCATTATGCACACCGCAAAGGCGATAGCGGAAGGTCTGGAAAAATTCAGTTTGATATGTAAGCCGCCACAAATATATGTAAAATCAGCGACCTGCAAGGACTTGAGATCGATGAGCATGCGCCGTCGCGCGCGAAAAAAATCGGCTTAGGCGACGTCCTTGCGACGGATGGCGAGCTGCTCGGGGGCCTCGATGCCCATTTTGACGCGCCGCCCCGTTCCGCCCAACAGGGTGATCTGGATGGGACCGTTCGCGAACAATTGCGCCATGGTCATATTCGCATCAACGCCGTCCGCGGGCTGTATCACGATCGACTCATCGGCTCGTCGGCTGAGGACTAGCATGGTTTACGCTCGTGCCAATGCGCGCAGCGCCTTGGCAAATGTCTTACCGTGGGGGTCGTAGGTGATCGCCGCGGGTCTGCCGCGGACGATATCGATCAACTGTCGAATCTGATGCTGGCGAACCCGGATGATGTATCCGTTGAGTTCATTGGCATTGCGGCAGCGGGACATCAATGCAATCAGCGAGCGCCAACGCGCCACGACGGTGGCCGCGATGCCCGCCGCGCCAGGATCGTCGCACAGACCGCGCCGTTCCTGCTCCATTTTTTCCAAGGCGCTGAACAAGCGGGTTTTTTCGCTCGCCTGCTGTTCGACGGCGCCGGCGGAATCGCCGGTCAGCGCCGCCTTTTCGGCGGCCAGGGTTGCAGCCAAAGATTGCGCAAGCTCGATCTCGCGATCCAGTAAATCTTCGAGACGGAGTTGGGCATCCTGGTTCATGGCTTATTTGAGCCCGCTTTCGAACTGCAGCAGCTTATCGGCCACCCGGCTCGAATCGACCTGATAGGTGCCCGAACTGATGGCCTGCTTCACCGCCGCCACTTTCGAGGAATTCACGACGGGCGTTTGCGCGATGACCTCTTCGATCTTCTGCAAGGAGCGCGCCGAACTGGTGAGCGTGACTTGATCGACGGGCAGCGCCGCCGACGAATTGGTCTCGCCAGCCTCGCCTTGCTTGTCGGTCACAACCGCATTGCTGTTCGAACCCTTGATGGGCGCGACCGGCTCCGCTGCTGAGAATCCACCGATTTTGTCAGTCACCGAAATCTCTCCTGGGGCAAATGTGCTGCCCTTGCCACGTTATCGTCGGGGTTTGGATGAACTTTAGCGATTTCGCTCCACCTCGACTCTCGGATTTATGTATCGGCCGTGACGCAGTTCACTTAAGGGCTATTGCAAAATAATTTCGACGACTTGTTCGGAACGGGCAATACCCTCGACGATCTTGCCGGACGATAGGTTGGTTACCTTAACGCGTTGATTTAACAATCCATCGCTCAAGGCCCGGCCCGATGTACGAATGCTGACACCGCCTGCATCGGCGATCAGGGTCACCGTTTGACCTCGCTGTACGGCCTTCGGCGCCACCAATAGTTGATTGGTGATATAGGCGCCGCCGGGAATCGGCCGTCCGGCGGTCAGACCGGTCACTACTTCGGGGTCGTCCATGTAGCCCAAAGGCAGATCGGAAATATCGTGCTCCTCGACGCGCAAATCGCTGGCCTTGAGCACGGTGCCCGCGACGATGGCGTGCACTGCAACCGCCACGGGCGAGGTACTCACGATGCGCACCGGCACATAGAGATGCCATTCCTTGCCGTCCGGGCAGCGCAACTCGATGGTCGCGCGGTCCTGCATGTGATGCGCGGACGAGAGAAAGGATCGTATCGGGCCGCGGCACTTTGCGAGCTCGAGCTTCGGTTCGATCGGGCCGATCACGAAGCGCTGCCGGCTGGTGAGCGGCGGAAATTGACGCAGCGCTTCGGCCCGTGCCAGCGCTTCGAGCTGCGCCAGGTCTTGATAGTCGGAAGTGACGGCGGACGGCGCCGCAGCGGCCGGACCCTCGGCTGCCGTTTGCGCGGCCACTGCAGTACTACATAAAGGGATCGTGACAACCGCGACGCCGCACAGGCACATGGCCCGGAGAGCGCGACGGAATATTGGCGCTAATTTCATATGTGTACTATCTAGCAAGCAGCGTGCCAGGCCCGCCGGCTCGGCCGTGCGGCGACGCCAACTCGCCCCCGGCAGCCTCGCATTCGCGCGCAAGCGGCAAGTTCTTGCCGCGGGCGCCGTATTAGGCCGCTGCGCCAGGAGTGCCCGGCCGCTCGAGCCGCGCCGCAGCGGCGGCAAGCGACGCCAAATCGCCCGCCGGGTCGCCCAAATGCGCCAAATGCGCCGGCGCGCGCGGTTGGCACAGCTCTTGCTTTATCCATCGCAAAGGAGCTTTCCGCATGTTTGACAACATTTTTGGAATTCACGAACAAGCACTGCTGCTGCACGGCCAGCGACTCGGCGTTTTGGCGACCAACATTGCCAATGCGGATACCCCGAACTACAAGGCGCGGGACATCGACTTCAGCGCGGTACTGTCGCATACCGACGATGCGCCGTTGTCGCTCAAGGTGACGCAGGCTTCGCACATCAGCATGAGCGCCGGTGCCTCGAGCGCCGTCGACCTGAAATACCGCAATCCTTATCAGGCTTCCTTGGACGGCAACACGGTGGAAATGCCGGTGGAGCAGGCCGCCTTCTCGGAAAACAACGTGCGCTATCAGGCCAGCCTGGGATTCATCAACGGCAGGATCGCGGAGCTGACGCTGGCCATCAACGGCCAGTAGCAGCGTAAGTTCTAAGGAGCACACATGTCGCTATTCAATGTATTCAACACCGCCGGCAGCGCACTGAACGCGGAGACCATTCGGCTCAATACGACCGCCAGCAACCTGGCGAACGCCGAGAGCGTCAACGGCGATGCCACCAAGATCTATCGGGCGCGCCATCCGGTGTTCCAGACGATGATGGACACCTCCGCGGACACCTTCGACGAACAGGACGCGGGCGTGGGAGTGCGCGTCCTCGGCGTCGTGGAAAGCACCGCGCCTCCCTTGCTGCGCTATCAACCCGAGAATCCGGCGGCCAACAAGGATGGGTACGTCTACAGCTCGAACGTCAATTCGATCGAGGAAATGACCAACATGATCTCGGCGAATCGCTCCTTCGCGACCAACATCGAGGCCATCAACACCGCACGCGATTTACTGCTCAAAACAATTTCGATGGGACATTAATCATGGTCATCCACTCAATACTTGCCACGAATGCACCGACCAACACGACCCCAACCACGGGGACTACCGGTACCGGATCGACTGGCACCACGAATTCATCGTCATCGAGCGCTGCCGGCGTCGGGACGCTTGGCGGCACGGATTTCCTGACGCTCATGCTGGCTCAGCTGCAGAACCAAGATCCCACCAGTCCGGTGGACAGCAATACCTTCTTGTCGCAGCTGGCCGAGCTCAGCGAGGTGCAGGGCATCACCAACTTGAACACGGCGTTCAGCACGCTGTCGAGTTCGTTGACTTCGAATGCGGCAATGCAGGCATCCTCGTTGCTGGGGCATCAAGCGACGGTGGCCAGCAGCACAGCGACCACAGCGACGGCGGGCGCCAGCGTGAGCGGCGCCGTTAGCGTGCCGCAGACGACTTCTCAGGTGGTGCTCAATATCTCCAACAGCGCCGGCGTGCTGGTTTCGCAAATCAATCTAGGCGCGCAGCCTGCAGGCCTCGCCAATTTCACGTGGAACGGCACGACGACGACCGGCACGCAGGCCCCGGCCGGTACCTACACGTTAAGTGCTGCGTACGCAGGCGCGACCTCCGGCGGCACCGCGGCAACGACCTACGTCAGCGGCACCGTCGAGAGCGTCAGCATGGGCGGATCAGGCTCGACGAATTCGTCCACGTCAGGATCGACGTCAGGGTCGGGTTCATCCTCGACTTCAGGCTCGGGTGCATCGACCGGCCTGACGCTCAACATTTCCGGAGTCGGCAGCGTGCCCTTCAGCAGCGTGCAGCAGATTTCAAACTAGCTCATTCAGGAGTACCCACATGTCTTCCTTCAGCATTGCATTATCTGGATTGACCGCGTCCAACTCCGATCTGGACGTCACGGCCAACAACATTGCCAACGCCAACACGGTCGGCTTCAAGAGTTCCGTAGCCGAATTCGCCGATGTGTACGCCGCCGGCGCCGTGAACCTCAATACATCATCGATCGGTGAGGGCGTGCGGCTCGACAACACTGCGCAGCAGTTCACCCAAGGCAACATCACGACCACCGGGTCGAACCTGGATCTCGCCATCAGCGGCGACGGATTTTTCACCTTGGCGGATCCCACCAACGGCATCGTCTACACGCGCAATGGCCAGTTCTCCGAAGACAAGAACGGCAACGTGGTCACCGCCACCGGGCAGGCCTTGCAGGTCTACCCGCCCAACACGACGGGCGGTTTCAATACAGGCGCGCTGACAGACTTGAACCTGCAGACCGCGCAAAGCGCGCCGCTCGCCACCTCGACCGGGACGGCGATCTTGAATCTGCCCGCGGATTCCACGGTGCTGCCGGACGCGGCCACGGCGGATCCGGGCGGGACCTTCGTTCCGACTGATCAAAACTCGTACAACCAATCGACCTCGACGACGGTGTACGACTCGCTCGGCAATGCTTATCCGGCCACTTTCTATTTCACCCAGACCGCGGCCACCGGCGTGTGGGATGTGAACATGACGGTCAACGGCCAGACGGCAGGGCCTGCCCAGCAACTCACGTTCAGCCCGAGCGGCGCCATCGTCGGCAGCGGCAGCCTCAGTTTCAACGGCTTTGCGCCCACCGACGGTGCGACCTCGCCGCAGGCCATGACCTTCAATTTCGCGCAAAGCACGCAATACGGCGGCAGCTTCGGCGTCACGTCGATCACGCAGAACGGCTTCGCCACAGGCCAGCTGAGCACCGTGTCCATCGACCCGACCGGTGTCGTCTCGGCCGTCTACACGAACGGCCGCTCGACCGAGCTCGGGCAGTTGGCGCTGGCGAATTTCCCGGATCCGCAGGGACTCAAGCAGCTGGGCGACACCAATTGGGCGGAGACTTTCACGTCCGGGACAGCTGTCTCGGGCACAGCCAGCACCGCAGGATTCGGCTCGATCCAGTCCGGCGCCCTCGAGTCGTCCAATGTTGATCTCACCACCGAGCTGGTCAACATGATCACTGCGCAACGTGCCTTCCAGGCCAACGCGCAGGTGATCACCACCGCGAATCAGCTCTCGCAGACCATCATCAACATCAATGGCGCCGGTTAATCGTGGATAGAGGGCTGTATGTGGCGATGACGGGCGCGAAGCAGATCATGCAAGCGCAGGCCGTCAACAACCACAACATCGCGAACATCAGCACCATCGGCTTTCGCGCCGATGCCGTGTCGTTCGACTCGTCGCCGATCTACGGACCGGGTTACGCGACCCGCGTCAATGCGGTGGCGGGCGATGCCGGCACGGATTTCTCCAGCGGTACCATGGAGAACACCGGACGTGACCTTGACGTCGCGGTGAACGGCAAAGGCTTCATCGCGGTGCGCGGCACCGACGGCCAGGAGGCCTACACGCGGGCCGGCGACTTGCGGCTCACGCCGACCGGTGCGCTGACCACGGCGAGCGGCCTGGCGGTGTTGTCCGATTCGGGGCCGATCGTGCTGCCACCCTCGACCACGGTGTCCATCGGCGGCGACGGGACGATATCGGTGGTGCCGCAGGGGTCCTCGGCGTTCGCGATCACGCAGGCTGACCGCATCAAGCTGGTGAACCCGCCGACCTCGGACCTGCAGAAGGGCGAGGATGGCCTGCTGCGCATGAAAAGCGGCGCCAAGGCGAAGAGCGACGACTCGGTCTCGGTCACGTCGGGAGAACTGGAGTCGAGCAACGTCAACGCCGCGCAATCGCTGATCAATATGATCGAGCTGCAGCGTCTCTACGAATTTCAGATCAAGAGCATCAATTCGACCGATACGAATGAACAGAGCGCCGAGCGCCTGATGCTGACTTCATAACGAGGAACATCAAATGAATCTTGCACTATGGGCGGCGAAGACCGGTCTCGATGCGCAAAACACGCGTATGGCGATCATCGCGAACAACTTGGCAAACACCAATACGACGGGCTTCAAGGCGGACCGGGCCGCATTTCAAGACCTCATGTATCAGAACATCCGCCAGGTCGGCGCGCAAAGCACGCAAAACACGCAGTACTCGACCGGCTTGACCCTCGGCACCGGCGTGCGCATCGTGGCAACGGAAAAAGATTACACCCAAGGCAGCGTGAACCAGACCAACGGCTCCCTGGACATGTCGATCAACGGCCGGGGCTTCTTTCAAATCACGTTGCCCGATGGCACCATCGCCTACACGCGCGACGGCACCTTCTCGTTGGACAATCAAGGCAACGTGGTCACCGCCGCCGGCTACCCGCTGCAGCCCGCAATCAATATTCCTGCCGGCACCCAGACCGTGACCGTCGGTTCGGACGGTGTGGTCACAGCGACGACCCTTACCAACGCCAAGGGCACCCAAATTGGACAAATCCAATTGGCGGACTTCATCAATGAGCAGGGCTTGCAGCCCACCGGCAACAACCTGCTGGCGGAATCGGCAGCGAGCGGCGCGCCGCAAGTGGGCACCGCGGGCACGAACGGACTCGGCATGATTCAGCAGGGCACGCTGGAAACCTCCAACGTCAATTCGGTCACCGAGCTGGTGAACATGATCGAATGCCAACGCTCCTATGAAATGAATTCCAAGGCCATCAGCACCACCGATCAGATGCTGCAGTTCCTGACGACGAACCTCACATGATCAGACATGGATTGAACGCACTGTTGATCGTGGTGTTGAGCGCAGCCTTGGGCGGTCTCGGCGGCTGCGGCCTGTTGCCGCATCGGCCACCGAAGCCGGATCCGGTGGTACCCCGGGTTCTTCCGCCGCCGGTGCCGCGAACCGAGGGCGCGATCTATCAAACCGGCCAGCAAATGGAATTGTTCGCGGATCTGAAAGCGCGCCGCGTCGGTGACATATTGACCATCCGCTTGACGGAAACCACGAGCGCCAGCAAGAGCGCGGTGACCAAGACCAGCAAGACCACCAGCGTCAACAACACCGGGCCTACTTTGTTCGGCAAGACCTACACCACCAACGGCGTGCCCATCGGCACGGTGACCCTGGCCGGCGCCGACGCCTTCGACGGCGAAGGGCAGAGCACCCAGGGTAACAGCCTGGCCGGCAGTCTCACCGTCACCGTCATGGAAGTGCAGCCCAACGGCAATATGGTGGTGCAGGGCGACAAGACTTTGAAACTGAATCAGGGCGATGAATTCGTGCACGTGTCAGGCATCGTGCGCAGCTCGGACATCGCCACCGACAACACCGTTACCTCCGACCGGGTGGCAGATGCGCACATCAGCTATTCAGGCAAGGGCGTGATCGACAGCTCCAACCGCATGGGCTGGCTGGCGCGATTCTTCAACTCCGCATTCTCGCCTTATTGATCATGGGCAACATTCGCAAACTTGGGTCGCTGCTGCTGCTGTGGTCGCTGCTGTTCGCGACCTCACCGTTCGCGCAGGCCGAACGCATCAAGGACATGGCGCAAATTCAAGGCGTGCGCACCAATCAGCTGGTGGGCTATGGACTGGTGGTCGGGTTGGACAGCACCGGCGATCAAACCAGCCAGGCGCCATTCACGGTTCAGTCCTTGAACAACATGCTGGCGCAGCTCGGCATCACGGTGCCCGCCAATGTGACGCCGCAGCTGAAGAATGTGGCCGCCGTGGCGGTGCACGCGGTGTTGCCGGCGTTCGTCAAGCCCGGGCAAACCATCGACATCACGGTGAACTCCATCGCAAACGCGAAGAGTTTGCGCGGCGGCTCGCTCTTGGTCACACCCTTGAAGGGCTTGGACGGACAGATATATGCGATTGCGCAGGGCAATCTCATCGTCAGCGGCTTCGGCATCGAAGGCAATGACGGCTCGAAGTTGACCGTCAATGTGCCCAGCTCGGGCCGCATCCCGAATGGCGCCACCGTGGAGCGAGGGGTGCCGTCGCCGATCCTGCAGGGCGACTCCGTGATCCTGAACCTCAATGATCCAGACTTCACCACAGCCACTCGTCTGGCGGCGAGCGTCAATCGCGGCATGGGCGACGGGATCGCCACCATCATGGATGGCGGTTCCGTGAAGGTGCGCGCCCCCATCGATACGACTCAGCGGGTCGCCTTCATCTCCACCATGGAGAATCTGCAGGTCGAGCCGGGCAGCGCCGCCGCCAAGGTCATCATCAATTCGCGCACCGGCACGGTGGTGATCAGCAGCAACGTGATCGTGACGCCGGCCGCCGTGTCGCACGGCTCGTTGTCGGTGACCATCAAAGAAGAGCAATCGGTCAGTCAGCCGCTGCCCTTCTCCAAAGGACAAACCACCGTTACCACCAATTCCACCATCAAGGTCGACGAGGGGTCGAAGCGTATGTTCTTGTTCAAGCCCGGCGTGGAGCTCGAGCAGATCGTGCGTGCCGTCAACGACGTCGGGGCCGCGCCCAGCGACCTGGTGGCGATTCTGGAAGCGCTGCGTGAAGCGGGCGCATTGCAAGCCGAACTCATCGTAATTTAAACGACGAATCATATATATGACCACACCTGTGAACATGTCCGGTGCCATGCCCAGTCTGGGAAGTCCTGCCGAAGTGGATACCTCGGCGGCAACGACTTACACCGATATCAACGGTCTGTCGGCCCTGAAGCAGAATCCGACGTCGCCTCAGGCCATCAACGCCGTTGCCCAGCAGGTAGAGGCGCTGTTCCTGCAAATGATGCTGAAGAGCATGCGCGATGCCACCGCCGCGCAGGATCCCGACAGCAATGAAATGGGCATGTACCAGGATATGTTCGACAAGCAGGTCGCCTTGAGCATCAGTCAACACGCGGATTTAGGTATAGCGAAGCTGCTGAAGCGGCAGCTCCAGCGGGCGCCGCCGGGTTCGCCGGCCATGGGCACCGCCCAGGACCTGCCGGCCGGCCGCACGCAGGAGGACTTCGTGAATCGAATGTTGCCGCCGATACGACGCGTCGCCAGCGCGCTGAACCTAGATCCGCAGGCGCTGCTCGCGCAGGCTGCGCTCGAAACCGGATGGGGGCAGCGCATGCCGCGCAATGCCGACGGGTCGTCGAGCAACAACATGTTCGGCATCAAGGCGGGCGAGGAGTGGAACGGCGCACGCGCCACGGCCGACACCGTCGAGGTCAGCAACGGGGTCGCCAGCACACGGCGCAACGCTTTTCGCGCCTATGGGTCGATCGAGGAAAGCGTCAATGATTTCGCGAAGTTACTGGCCAGTTCGTCGCGCTACAGAGAGGCCTTGAGCACGGGCGGAGACGCCCAATCGTATATCGCGAGCATAGGCAAGTCCGGCTATGCCACCGATCCGGACTACTCGAATAAGTTAAATCAGATCCTTAACAGCGAGCCCATTCAAGCGGTGCGCGCCAATCGTCTCGCCAAGCTATAGATACTCCAAGGTTTGCCGATACTACGGTAGTCAAGTGTTTTCCAAAGATCGGTAGCGCGGAGCAATACGTTGTCAGACATCTTCCAAATCAGTGTTTCGGCGCTGCAGGCGTTCCAAGCCGCCATCAACGTGACGAGCAACAACATTGCCAACGCCAGCACGCCGGGGTATGACGTCGAGAGCGCCAATCTGACGGAGGCCGTGCCTCAATCCAACGGCACCACGACGGTGGGCTCTGGTGTCGACGTGTCGGGCGTTTCGCGCGCCTACAGCCAAGCGGCGGCCACTCAGTTGAACACGTCGCAGAGCAGCTTGGCGCAGCTCACCGCAATGCAGAATTACAGCAGCGAAATCGACAATGATTTCGGCACCAATCTTGGCGGACTGTCCACCGCCATCCAGAGTTTCTACAGCGCGGCATCGACCGTGGCCAATGACCCGACTTCGACGGCGTCGCGCCAGGCGTTATTGAGCAACGCGCAGAGCGTCGCGAGCAGTTTTCAGTCCGCGAGCGGCCAGCTCAACGAGCTCAACAGCGATGTGAATACGCGCATCACCCAGGATGTGACGCAGATCAATTCCATCTCCTCGGCCATCGCGACGCTCAATCAGCAAATCGAGAGCGCCACGGCGCAAAGCGGCGGGCAGGCCCCGAACGAGCTATTGGATCAGCGTGATCAGCAAATCTCCAACCTCTCGCAGCTGGTGGGCGTAACCACGACGACCCAGAGCGACGGCGCCGTCAACGTATTCATCGGCAACGGCCAGCCGTTGGTGCTGGAAGACAAAGCCCAAGCATTGAGCACGCTGCCGAATCAATTCAACGCCTCGCAGCTGGAAGTCGGATCATCGAGCGCCGCAGGCCCGATCAGCAGCCAGATTACGTCCGGCGATTTGGGCGGGCTGCTGGCTGCGCGTTCGCAGGTCATCAATCCTGCACAGAATCAGCTCGGACAGATCGCCACGACCTTGAGCCAGACCGTCAACGCCCAACAGGCGCAGGGCTTGGACTTGAACGGGAATTTCGGAGCCGCGATTTTCTCGGTGGGCGCGCCCACTGCGACTGCGTCCGCGGCGAATTCCGATGCCACCACCGCCACCGTCAGCGTCAATGCGAACGGCCTGGGGGCGCTGAGCCCGGACAATTACATACTCAGCTATCGCGGCGGCGCCTACACGCTGACCGATGAGACCACCGGCGGCAACGTGAACTTCACCCCCGGCGGCACCGCCGCCGCTCCGACGATCACGGCGAACGGCGTCACCATCACCCTATCGGGGACGCCGGCATCGGGCGATGAGTTTTTGATCCAGCCGACGGCGAATGCGGCATCGACTTTCACCACCGTGATGACCGATCCGTCGAAAATTGCCGCCGCGGGCGCGATTCAGACCGCGGCATCCGACACCAATACGGGCAGCGGTGCGATCAGCAGCGGCACCGTGCTTGATGTCGCCAACCCAGATTTGCTGACGCCGGCGACCATCGCGTTCACCAGCGCCACGACTTACACGATCAACGGCGGCGCGGCGCAGACGCTCGGCGCCAACGGCGACATCGCGGACAACGGCTGGCAGGTGCAAATCACCGGCACCCCGGCTGCCGGCGACACTTTCACGGTACAAAGCAATGCCGGAGCCACGGGCGATAATACCAATGCGCTGGCGCTGGCCGCGGGTCAGAGCACGGGCGTACTGAACGGCGGCACGGACAGCGTCACGGGTGCGGCCAGTGCGCTGATCACGAACCTCGGCAGCCAGGCGCAACAAATCAATACCGCCCAAGCGGCGCAAACCGCGATCAATACGCAAGCGTCCGATGCCGTGCAGTCGGTATCCGGCGTGAATCTGGATCAGGAAGCCGCCAACCTGCTGCAGTGGCAGAACGCCTATCAGGCCGCCGCGCAGGCCCTGGCCATCGGCAACAGCCTGTTCACCACGCTGATCGATTCCGTGAACGGCACGTACACTTAAGGAGCAATGATGCGTGTAACCGAAGGCACCGGCCAACAACAATTCTTGACGGCGATCAACTCGCTGGAATCGGGCATCAGCCAAACGCAGGACGAAATTTCCAGCAACGAGTCGTTCACGACCGCTTCCGGGAATCCAGTCGGCGCCGGCGAGGTCAACACTTACAACCAGGCTCTGGCACAGAGCCAGCAGTACTCCACCAACGCCAGCAGCGCCCAGACCAATCTGAACACCGAGAGCAGCGCCCTGACCCAGGTCACCAATCAGCTGCAGAGCCTGCGCGATCTGGCGCTGGAGGCAAACTCAGGGACGCTCGCGCCGAGCGATCAGTCCGGGATTGCCTCGCAAATCCAGCAGATCCAAGGCAGCCTGCTCTCGCTCGCCAACACCCAAAATGGCAGCGGAGATTACATCTTCAGCGGTTACGCGACACAGACGCAGCCGTTTGCGCTGACCGCCACCGGGGCAACCTACAGCGGCGATCAAGGTACCCAGCAGGTACAGATTGCCGCAGGCCAGACGCTTGCCACCGGCGACAACGGTGATGCGGTGTTCAACCAAATCAAGACCGGCAACGGTACTTTCACGGTCAGCGCCAACGCCGCCAATACAGGCACCGGACTTATCGGTGCAACCACGGTCAGCAATGCGGCGAACTACGACGGCGGAACCTACCAAATCGAGTTCACTCCGGCCGGCGGCGGCGCGTACAACATCGTCAACGCCGGCGGCACCACGGTCAGCAGCGGCACTTACACCGCCGGTTCGAACATTTCATTCGACGGGCTGCAGATCGCGTTGAGCGGTACGCCCGCCGTCGGCGATTCATTCACGGTGGCACCGAGCACGGACCAGAGCATTTTCACCACGGTCCAGAGCCTGGCGACGGCGCTGCAGAGCGGCAGCACCTCGAGCACGGCATTGAGCAATACCATCACCGGCGTGATCAACAACCTCGATCAAGCGCTGACGAATATCTCGGGTATTCAGGCGAGCGTGGGCGGCCGAATGAACACCATCACAACGCAGCAATCGGTCCAGACCAGCCAGCAAACGCAGCTGCAGACCTCGATTGCGTCGCTGCAGGGACTGAACTACGCCACGGCGGTCACGCAGCTGGATCAGCAAAACACCACGCTGCAAGCCGCCCTGCAGGCCTACACCATGACGCAGGGATTGTCGCTGTTCAAATATATTCAGTGATGATGGCCGCCGGCGCCGTGCACGTGGCCGTGCTCGAGCTCCTCGGATGTGGCGTCGCGAACGCTCACGACATCCACATCGAAGTGTAGGGTCTTGTCCGCCAGCGGATGGTTGCCGTCCAGCGTGACCATGTCGCCGACGATCGCGGTGACGGTGAAGACGCGCATCCCATCTTCGGTCCGCGCCTGGAATTGCATTCCCTTTTTGATTTGGCCCGCGCCTTGCAGCGAACGCTTCGGAATTCGCTGGATCAGCTTGGCATCGTGCCTGCCGTAGCCCTCTTCCGGCGGCACGGAGACGACGACCTTGTTGCCGTCCTGCTTGCCCTCGAGCGCCTTTTCCAGGCCGGCGACCAGGTTGCCGTGTCCTTGAATGTAGGCCAGCGGATCGCCGCCTGCCGAGGTATCGACCACTTCGCCGTTGTCATCCTTGAGGGTGTAATGAATCAACACGACTTTATCTGCGGCAACTTCCACGAGGTTCTCCAGGGTCTGAAAGGTTTTCCGTAGATTACACAATCAGTCCGCCAAGCGCGCCTCGAGATCGTAGGGGCCGGACGCAGTGATCCTGACCTTCGTCAGGGATCCCACCGCGATGCGTTTGAGCGCGCGCGCATCGCCTAAGATGCGCACGGTGCCATCGATCTCGGGCGCATCGCTGGCAGAGCGGGCCACGGCAACGCCGTCTGTGACCTGGTCCACCAATACCTCCATCGTGCGGCCGACTTTGGCGGCCAGACGCCGCGCGCTGATCTCGGCGGCAAGCTCCATGAACCGGCCGCGACGTTCGGCGGCAATCTCCGCCGGCACGGGAGTTTCCTCCAGCAGGTTGGCCGCGGCCCCCTCGACCGGCGAATACTCGAAGCAACCCACCCGATCGAGCTGGGCCTCGCGCAGCCAATCGAGCAGCTCTTCGAAATCGCGATCCGTCTCACCCGGAAAACCGACGATGAAAGTACTGCGGATGGCGATGTCGGGCGCGATCCTGCGCCACGCGGCAATGCGCGCCAGGGTATTTTCCGAGGCCGCGGGGCGCTTCATCAACTTCAGAATGCGTGCGCTGGCATGCTGGAAAGGTATGTCCAGATAGGGCAGCACGCGGCCGTCGGCCATCAGCTCGATGACTCGATCGACATGCGGATACGGATAGACATAGTGCAGACGGATCCAGATGCCGAGTTCGCCCAAGGCGGCGGCGAGGTCGTAGAAGCGCGCGCGCCGTTCCGCGCCGCGCCACGGTTGCGCCGCATATTTGAGATCGACGCCGTACGCACTGGTGTCCTGCGAAATCACCAGGATCTCCTTGACGCCGGCGCGGGCCAGCTGCTCCGCTTCGCGCAGCACCTCGCCGATGGGGCGGCTCTTAAGATCGCCGCGCATCGAGGGGATGATGCAGAAGCTGCATCGATGATTGCAGCCCTCTGAAATCTTCAGATACGAATAATGGCGCGGCGTGAGCTTGATGCCCTGCGCCGGCACCAGGTCGATGAACGGCTCGTGTTTCGGCGGCAGGTGTTCATGAACCGAGGCCACGACTTCCTCGTAGCGCTGCGGCCCGGTGATCTTGAGCACCTGCGGATGCCGGTCGAGAATTCTTTGCGGCTGCGCGCCGAGGCACCCGGTGACGATGACCTTGCCGTTCTCGGCCAGCGCCTCGCCTATGGCGTCCAAGGATTCGGCCACGGCGGATTCGATGAAGCCGCAGGTGTTGACCACCACCAGGTCCGCCTTGGCGTATGAGGCCGCGACCTCGTAGCCTTCGGCGCGCAGGCGCGTCAGGATGCGTTCGGAATCGACCAGCGCCTTGGGGCAGCCCAGGCTCACGAAGCCCACTTTGGGGCTCTTGCGGGCAGCAGGGCGTTTGCGAACGACAGGGCTCTTATCGACAGCGGCTTTCAAGTCGACCTCGGCGGGGCGCGGGGGGGGGGCGCATTCTACTCTATAAGCGCCGCTCGGCCCAAGCCCGTGCGAGCAAAGCTTGGCGATAAGTACTAGGCTATGCGGCCGGTGCCGATATCTTCAGCAACACTCGCATTTGGCGCGGAGCGCGCGTCATGGACCTGAGCGAACTCACGTCCATGCTCCAGGCTGGGCGCTATGCAGAACTGGAAATAAAGGTCCGTGAAGCACTGCGAAGCCAGTCTGATTCGGGAATGCTGTGGAAGGCATTGAGTGTTGCGCTGAGCCTGCAGGGCGCAGATGCCCTGCAAGCCTCGCAGCGGGCGGCGGCGCTGCTGCCGGACGATGCCGAGGCTCACGCGAATCTGGGCAACGCACTGCTGCGCGGCGCCCGGTTCGAGGACGCGGCGGCGAGCTACCGCCGGGCGCTCGCCATATCTGCGCGCTCCCCCGAGGTATGCAACAACCTGGGCAACGCGCTACGCGGTTTGGGAAAACCCGATGAGGCACTCGCGTGCTACCGCCAAGCGATCGAACAGAATCCCAACTTTGCGGAAGGCCATAGCAACCTGGGCAACGTACTGCGCGGCCTCGGGCGTCTCGATGAGGCAATCGCAAACTACAGACGAGCGCTCGAAATCAAGCCTCAGTTCCCCGAGGCCTGGAACAATTTGGGCAATGTGTTGCTCGATCTCAAGCAGTTCGGCGAGGCGGCCACGAGCTATCGCCGCGCGCTGAAGATCAAGCCGGATTTTGCCGAAGCGCACAGCAATCTAGGCAACGCATTGCGTGGTCTCGGGCAGCTCGAGGACGCGGCGGCATGTTATCGAGAGGCGCTGGGCGCGAGGCCGAATTTCGCAGCTGCGCACAGCAATTTGGGCGATACGCTGCGCGACCTCGGCAGGCTTGCCGAGGCAGCGGCGAGCTGCAGCCGGGCAACGGAACTTGCACCCGATCTCGCCGGCGGGCACAACAGCCTCGGCAACGTCCTCAAGGATCTGGGCCGGTTGGATGAGGCGGAGGCCAGCTATCGGCGCGCCTTGGCGCTCGAGCCGCGCCTTACCGATGCACTCATCAACTTGAGCTTGTTGCTCCGGCAACGGGGCTTGGCGGCCGAGGCCGAAGCGAGCTGCAGGGCAGCCCTCGAGGCGAAGCCGGATGCGGCACCGGCGTTCGTGTTGTTGGCTGAGCTGCGCGCCGATGCCGGAGAATTTGCCGCGGCAGAAAGATTGTTCCAACGCGCCGCGGCGCTCGACGCGGATGCGCCGGAGGCGTGGGCGGGGAAGGCCTACTTGCGCAAAATGACGGATGGCGATGCAGCGTGGGCGGCACAGGCGCAACGAGTCGCTGAGCGAGGGCTAACACCCCGGCAAGAAGTCTATCTACGCTTTGCCATTGGAAAGTATTTCGACGATGTCAAAAATTACCCTCGAGCATTCGAGAACTTCCGGCGCGCCCACGAACTGAGCCGCAATTACGGCGCCAAGTACGATCGGCAGCGACAAAGGCTCGCCGTCGATCGACTGATCGAGTCTTACGATGGCACATGGGCCCGCACGAACCGTCCGGCGGCGTCCGCTTCGGCGCGAGCGGTATTCATAGTCGGCATGCCGCGCTCGGGCACAACCCTGGCCGAACAGATTCTCGCCTCGCACCCGGCCGTCTTCGGCGGCGGTGAGCTTCCCTATTGGCGCGACGCGACGCTCGACTATCGCGCGGCGGCGGGCAACGGCGAGGCGAGGGGCGACTCCGTGTCGCGGTTGGGCGGCAAATACCTCGAACTACTGAAAAAGTTGTCCGCGGATGCAGACCGGGTGGTCGACAAGATGCCGGCCAATTTTGGGTGCCTCGGATTGATTCACGAGGCGCTGCCGAACGCCCGCATCATCCACATGCGGCGCGACCCGGTCGATACCTGTCTTTCGATCTATTTCCAGCACTTCAAAAATCCCCTGCCCTACGCCGATAACTTGGAGGATCTGGCGCATTTCTATGGCGAGTACCGCCGCATCATGAGTCACTGGAGAGCCACGCTGCCGGCGCAGGCGATGCTCGAGGTCCCTTATGAGAGCCTGGTTGCCGACCAAGAAGCGTGGAGTCGCGAAATGCTGAAATTCGTCGGCCTATCGTGGGATCCGCGCTGCCTCGATTTTCATGAGACCAACCGCAGCGTCATGACGGCGAGCAAATGGCAGGTACGGCAGAGAATGAATCGATCCTCCATTGAGCGCTGGCGCAACTACGAGCAATTCATCGGGCCGCTTTTGACCCTGCTTGCTCCGCAGTGATCTCAAAGCTCTCCGCCGGCAAGCCTGCGCACCATCGGTGCCACATGCGGCGCAGCGCCAGCTCCATCCCAGCCGCGACGAACACAGGATCCCGGGCCGGCGCACTTTGCCAGCGTGCGCGCATGCCGGCGCGCAGATTCGCCAGCGCGGGCAGATCGTCGGCCCATCGAGCGCCCTTTGCAACGAAGTCCTCGGGGCTCACGGCAATGAATTCTTCCAATCCCAGATGCCCGAGATTTGCCGCTGACAGCCGGGAGGCCGGTGTCGCCCCGACGCAGGTCAAACTGGGCACGCCCATCCACAGTGCGTGATTGCTGGTCGTGCAGCCGCTGTACGGCATGGATTCGAGCGCGATGTCTACTTGATGGTGTAACGCAAAATGGGCTTCATGGCTCGAGAATTCGTGGAAGCTGAGCCGGTCTCGCGCAATACCGCCGTCCTCGAACCACTTGATCAGTCGACGATGTGCGATGTCCAAGGGCACTCCCGCGATCAATATTCTCGAGCCAGGCAAAGCGCGCAGTAGTTGCGACCACAATTGCACGGTCGGCTCGTTGATTTTGGCAATCCGATTGAAACTTCCAAACGTGAGATGATTCGACGCGAGCGCGGGCAGCGGGCCGACGGGTGGTGCGGAGCTCGAGGGTTGGAACGGCCAGGCTGCCGGCAGATACACGAGCTTTTCCGTGAAATATCGCTCGAACTGACCCGGCGGCAGGAAATGCTTGTCTGCCAGATAGTAATCCACGGCAGAGAGCCCGGTGGTGTTCGGATATCCAAGCCAACTTGCCTGTACGGGCGCCGGCCTGCGCGCGAATGTTGCCAATCGATGTAATGCGGTGTGCCCGGAGAGATCGATCAGGATATCTATGCCATCATTCACGATCCGCTGCTCCAACTGATCTTCCGACAGGCCGAGCACCGGATTCCAACGCGACACATGGCCCCGCAGGCGCCGGCTGACCGCATCGTCGATGGTGTTTACGTAATAGACCGTGATTCGGAGATTCTTGCTGCCTTTCCATGCCGACAACAGGGGCTCGATGAAATGTCCAACCGAATGGTTGTACAAATCCGCCGATACGAAGCCAACCTCGAGGCAGCGATCCGGGTTGCGGTCGTGCGAGGGTCGCGGCACAGCGGTGCGCTGGGTGCGCTCGGTAAACTCCAGATGTGCGCCAACCCGGCAGTGTTCGGCGTAGAGCGTGTCCGCATCGACGCTGGGGTCGTTGTTCAACACGAACAATAGAAGGGAATGCGCGGGATCGAGGCCGGCGGCTGGATCGTCGGATTGCAACGCGATGGCCGCCTGCAGGCTGGCCCTCGCCTCCGCATAGCGTCCTTGCAGCTGATAGTTGTGCCCGAGAATCAGATGCGCCGGCGCACAGTTCGGATCGATTTGCAGCGCACGGTGCAGGTAGCCCTCCGCCTCATCGAGACGTTGCCTCTTGTTGACGATCACGGCGAGATTTTTGTGCGCTTCAGCGTCGCGCGGCAGCAGGCGTACCGAGGTGCGCATCGCGTCGATGGCTTCCAGTTCCTTTCCTGTTGCCCATAGCATGGCGCCGAACATCTTCCAGCCCGTGCCGCATTCCGGAAAGCGCTCGGTCATCTCGCGGGCGAGCGGCAGCGCTTCACGGAAGCGCGCTTGGTCTACCAACGCCAACACGGCGCTTTCCTTACGTTGGATCGCATTGGCGCGCCGGCGTTGGGCTGCCGTGAGTTTGCGCGGGGCGGGCGCTTCATTGATGACCGGCACCGGGTTGAGGACCGGGACTGGTTGGAGGACCGGCACCTCGTTGATGACGGGCGCGTTGTTCGCCGGCGGGGGGGTTATGGCCGCTGCGCCCCACAGACTCTTGGATTCAAGCCGGAGCGCAAACTCGTCGGCTGCCCTGCCCGCAAGCCCGTGCCGGCGCGCCAATGACAGGATCTCCGCTGCTTGGCCAATCTCGCCAAGCAATAACAGCGCCTCTAGATAGCCCAACCAGTACTCTGCGACTTCAGGTTGGCAATTCACCGCCGCGAGTAAATGCGGCGATCCATGCGCGGCGCGCCGCTGCTGCACCAACAGCATACCGAGGCAATAATGAGCCCCTCCGTGTGTGGGTTCTGCCTCGAGAATGGAGCGATAGATAGGCTCTGCCAGGTCCAATCGGCCGGCAATCTGCAGTCCCATCGCACGCTCGTAGGCTTCATCGATGGCGGATGTTTGAATCGTCTTTGGGGCTGTGGCTGTCATAGAGTGTTAAATAGCATGAAGCATGCCATCGTCCGTTCACCGCATTTGTGACGCAGGCCAAACATAGTGGGCGTGGGCGCTGAATTCCCGCCTAAAGAACCCGCGAAGACACCCGATAAACTCCCAGTGTGTGTCACCGGTCCGCCCCGCTCGGCGGGGGGGAATAGGCACAGCACCTTGAGGCCTAGGACAGGCCGGTGAACATCAACTTTTATCAGGAGCCTTGCAACATGGCATTAACGTTAAATACCAACATCGACTCGCTTACCGCGCAGAATAATCTGACCGGTTCGCAGGCTTTGTTATCCCAGTCCCTGACGCGTTTGTCATCCGGCCTGCGCATCAACAGCGCCGCGGACGACGCCGCTGGTCTCGCGATCAGCCAGGGTTTCACGACACAGATCAACGGCACGAATCAGGCGATCAGCAACGCCAACGACGCGGTTTCGGAAGCCCAGACTGCCGGCGGCGCGTTGTCGACGATCGTCAACAACCTGCAGAGTATCCGCACCCTCGCGGTCGAAGCGGCCAACGGCTCCAACAGCGCCTCGGATCGCTCGGCGCTCAATGCCCAGGTGCAGCAGCAGATCGCGGAAATCACGCAGATCGCGCAGCAGACCCAGTTCAACGGCCTTAGCGTGTTGAACGGCAGCTCGGGCACGACCGTATATCAGGTCGGCGCGAAAGTCGGCGACACCATTGACGTGAACCTGACCCAGGGCGTGCAGGCCAAC
>Ga0302325_10004847_pt1 | contig 30982 bp, 30 predicted proteins | sample Palsa_T0_2_FD_201948 | JGI IMG/M metagenome (GOLD analysis project Ga0302325, IMG submission 201948) | Peat permafrost microbial communities from Stordalen Mire near Abisko, Sweden - Palsa_T0_2 | ecosystem: Environmental > Terrestrial > Soil > Palsa > Peat permafrost | place: Sweden: Abisko... | reverse complement strand
GGTCAACTCGTCTCAGGGCGGGGGGTCGTAGGACACATGGGTCCTCGACGACGGCGGTGCCGTCGACCTCGTGCCGGGGACGCTGCCGGCGCACCGTCCCCCGCCGCGGCTGCCCGACGTCCGCTACGGCGGCTGGCGCGGACAGGCGCAGCAGCAGCAACAGGACGCGATCAATGCCAACCCGAGATTTCCCTCTGGGAAATCTCGCTAGCGACGCAGTCGCCATGCTGGCGCGCATCGCCCAAGAGCTGTTCTGGCTCGGCCGAGACCTCGCCCGCGCCGAGCACACGGCCCGCATGCTCGACGGTGTCTTCCACGCCGACGTCGCGGGCGCGGCCGGCGAGCGCGACATCGCGCTGAGCTGGGCCGAGCTGCTTGCGATCATCGGCGAGAAGGCGCCCGGACCCGCGGGATCCACCGACACGGGCGACACGAGCGAGTTCGAGGCGCTGACCGAGACGCTCGCGACGCGGTTGCTGGGCCGGGCTGAGGTCGCCAGCCTGCTCACGCTCGACACCGACTCTCAGGCATCGATCGTCTCGTGCGTCGCCCGCGCGCGCGAGCGCGGCCGCGGGCTCAGGGACGTGATGTCGACCGAGATGTGGGAGGCGCTGAACACCTTTCACCTGGGGCTCGCCGGCCGCGACCTGTCCGCCGCGCTGGTGTCCGGGCCGTACTCCGTCTACCAGGACGTCAAGGAGCGATGTGCGCTGTTCTGGGGTCTCGTGGGGCGGACGATGCTCCGCGACGAGGCACATTCGTTCCTCGAAGCCGGCGCCCGCATCGAGGCAGCCGACATGGTGCTGAGAATGCTGCGGGTCTCGGTCCCGCCGGCGCCCAAGCAGTCCGGCAGCGAGGGCGAGGCGCTGGCGTTGCTGCACGCGGTGGGCGGATTTCAGGCGTACCGGCGTGCGGTCCGGGCGGCTCCCACGGTGGGGCCGGTGGCGCGATTCCTGCTCTACGACAGCGCCTACCCGGGGTCGGTGGCCGCGGCCGTCGAGGGGCTGCACTCGGCGCTCGCGATCGCCGACGCGCTGCCGCGCTCCTCGCCTCCGGTGCTCCGCCTCGGCCGCTTGATCGCCGATCTCGAGCTCCAGCGCCGGACGCCGAACGCCACGGCGGCATTTGACGAGACCCTGGAGCGGGTACAGGAGGACCTCGAGCTGGTCGATGCTGACATCGAGGAACGCTACTTTGCGATGGCAGCCGCGGCGGCCGTGCATCTGTAGCGCTCGCTGCCGACGCCTCAACCCACCCGTGAACTTCGCGATTCGCTACCTGACGCAGTACCGCTACGACGGCGAGGTCGTGGACAACCTGAACGCGCTACGGGTCAAGCCCGCAGGCAACGGCCGCCAGCGCTGCGATGAGTTCAACGTGCGCCTCGATCCCGAGGTGCGCCTGCATCGGCACACCGACTACTTCGGGACCGACGTGGTTGAGTTCGAGGTCTCCCGGCCCCATGTGCATCTGACGATCGACGTCCGCGCACGCGTGGTCACGCAGACTCCGCCGAGCCCTCCGTCGGCGCCCTGGAGCGTGCTGAGCGAGCCTGCCTACCGCGAGGCCGGCGGCGAGTTCCTGCTCCAGACCGACGCCGGGGCGCACGCAGCGCTTGGTGAGCTGCTCGAGGCGACCAGCGCAGCGCCGATGCCGCTCGCGACCCTGCTCCAGATCACCGACCTGATCCCCGACCGCTTCGAGTACCGCAAGGGCGCGACGTACGTTGACAGCATGGTCGAGCACCTGCTCGATATCGGCGCGGGCGTGTGCCAGGACTTCGTCCACCTCGGCCTGTGCCTGCTCCGTCATCACGGGATCGCCGCTCGTTACGTGTCGGGCTACCTCTATGCCGCTCCCGCGGACGGCCGTCAGGAGTCGATCGAAGTCGACACGCATGCCTGGATCGAGGCGCTGCTCCCGGTGCCCGGCGGCGCCGAGCCGGTATGGGTCGGCGCCGACCCCACGAACCGGGGGCTCACCGGCGAGGCGCACGTCAAGATCGGCCACGGTCGCCACTACGCCGACGTGCCGCCGATCAAGGGCGTCTACCGCGGGACGGCCACCTCCGAGCACGATGCGCGGGTCACGATGACCCAGCTGACCGCGACCGATCCGGCCTCGGTCGCGCGGATCTGAGTACCGGCCGGCGGGCCGGCGTGCTGCTCAGGCCCGGCTGCTCTCAGTCGCGGTTCCCGCGGCCGTACAGCAGCCCAAACGCCCACCGCAGCAGCCGCGTCCGTCCCGCCTTGTAGGGGAACATGAACAGCTCGCGCTTGAGCGCGTGGCGGGTCACCAGCAGCGACTGGACCTTGCAGTACTTGCGGATCCCGTTCGCCCCGTGACGAGTGCCGATGCCGGAGGTCTTCCAGCCGCCCATCGGGAGGTTGAGTGCGGTGTAGTTGATCTGGGCGTCGTTGACGCAGACGACGCCGGCCTCGATCCGCCTCGCGAGCGTCTCGCCACGGTCGATGTCGCTCGTCCAGACGCTCGCCTGGAGACCGTAAGGCGAGTCGTTGGCCAGCCTGACCGCCTCTTCGATGTTCGGGACCTTCATGATCGGGATCGTCGGGCCGAACGTCTCCTCGGTCATGCACTTCATCGAGTGATCGACGTCGACCAGCACGGTCGGCTCGTAGAAGCGCCCGGCTCCGGGCCGGATGTGGCCACCGGTCAGCACCTTGGCCCCCTTCTGCACGGCGTCGCGGACGTGGTCGTCCACGATCTCGATCTGCGGTGGGAAGATCACCGCGCCGACGTCGACAGTGCCGGGGCCGCCGCCGGGGCCGCCCTGACGCAGGACCCGGATGTTGTCTGTGACGCGCTCGACGAATTCGTCGTACACCGGCGCCTCGACGTACACGCGCTCGACCGAGATGCACACCTGGCCGGCGTTGTTCATCGAGTAGAAGGAGGCGGCGTTGGCGGCGCGCTCGATGTTCGCGTCGGCGCAGACGATCATCGGGTCCTTGCCGCCGAGCTCGAGATAGCACGGGATCAGCGCCGCGGCCGCCTCCTTGGCCACCTTCCTGCCGGTGGCGGTCGAGCCCGTGAACATCAGGCAGTCGACCTCGCCGATCAGCGCAGCGCCGGTCGCGCCGTCGCCGGTGGCGACCTGGAAGACGCCCTCAGGGATCCCGCACTGGCCGAGCATCTCGTCGATCAGTAGCGAGCTGAGCGGCGTCACCTCGCTCGGCTTCAAGACGACGCTGTTGCCGGCGATCAGCGCCGGGATGCAGTCGCCGAAGGAGTTCGCGATCGGGAAGTTCCAAGGGCCGATGACGCCGACCACGCCGACCGGGGCGTAGCGGACGACGAGCTTCTTGCCGAGCGTGGTTGGGTTGCTCCACGACGGGACGCGCTCATCAGCGAGGTACTTCGGCCCCTGCTTGGGCCAGAACCCGAGGGCCGCCACCGTGATCCCGAGGTCGGCGAGCTGCACGTCCTCTACCGTCTTTCCGGTCTCGGAGGCGACGACGTCGATCACCCGGTCGGCATTGTCGAGCATCCACTTCTGCGCGCGGCGAAAGACGCGCCCGCGCTCCTCGAAGCCGAGCGCCGCCCAGCCGGGCTGCGCGGCTCGTGCCCGTGCCGCCATCTCCTGGATCTCGCCGGGCGCGAGATTCGGAACTGTCGTGATCAGCTCACCGGTCGCCGGATTCTCGACCGGGATGGTGTCGGCACGCCCGTTGCCGCCATTCGTGTCGGTCGGCACGCGCTGCTCGACGCTCGCCATCATGCCTCCTTCGGATCGAGCTCGATCGACTCGATCTGCGGTGGGTCGATCGGGCGGTCCTGCGCGCCGGTCGGCGTTCCCTCGATCGCATCGACAGCGTCCATGCCGCCCGTTACGTGTCCGAACACGGTGTGCTTGCCGTTGAGCCACGGGGCGCTGTCGGTGGTGACGATGAAGAACTGGGAGCCATTGGTGTTCGGGCCCGCGTTAGCCATCGCGAGCGCTCCCCGCTCGATCCGATGCTGGTTGAACTCATCCTCAAACTGATACCCGGGGCCGCCGGTGCCGATTCCCTGCGGGCAGCCGCTCTGGATCATGAAGTCGGGAATCACCCGATGAAAGATGATCCCGTCATAGAAGCCGTCGGCCGCGAGCTTGCGGAAGTTGGCGACGGTCTTGGGCGCGTCCTCGTCAAACAGCTCGAGCGCAATCGTGCCATGGGTTGTGTTCATGTTGGCTGTAGTCATCGCATCAGCCTACCCGAGCCGGAACGGGCTCCGGGTCGCGGCCGTTAGCGCTCGCGAGCCGGCGCAGGCGTCCGGCTCGCGCCAGTTGCATGCCGTTCCAACTTCCGAGGCTGCGACCACCTCGAACGGCATGCCCCTGGCGCGAGACGCGACGTCGCGCCAGGCGAACCGCCTGGCGCGAGACGTGACGTCGTGCCGGCCTACCGCCGACGAGCCGCCGACATGGTCGGGGTCGCCGTCGTGTTCGCGGCGGTCTGGAGCACGTTGATATCGCTCGAGACCGCGACCGTCGGGCTGGTGGTGTTGGTCGTCGTCTGCGCGCATGTGACGCTGGCGGTGCTGCTGGTGGTGCTCGACGGCGCCGTCACCACGAGTGGGATCGATGTCGTCTCGTTGTCCCCGCTGGCGGGGGTGTCGACGGTCACGGACCGGCTCTGCGTCGCCGTCATGCTCGTGCCCACGGTCAGCGTGCATTGCACCGTGACGTGCTTATCGATCGGCGTGCCGGTGACCTGGACGTAGGGATTGGCGAACGCGATGTACGAGGAGCCACTCGGGACCGACTCGCTTGCGATCGGCGTGGGCGTAGTGCTCGTCGCCGGCACGGTCACCGGCGCGGCGGAGGTAACGTCGTACTCCTGCGACGGAGCCGAGGCGCACGTGACCGCGCCCGTATCGGTGACCGATGTGACGGCACCCGACGAACACGTGCCGCCGACCCGCTCCTGGACCTCGGCCGAGTTGATCTGGGCCGCTCCGATCGCGCCGTTCTCCATCTTCCGCGGGCCGATGGCGCCGTTCTCAATCTTGTGGTTGCCGACGGAGCCCGTGCCAAGCTTGTGGTTTGTCACCGCGAAGGTCTGGAGCTGGGCGCTGCCGACGCTTCCGTTCGGGAGCTGAGATGCGGCGTAGCCAACCCCGCCAAGCGAGGCGAACAGGGCAATGAGCGAGACGACCATCGATGCTGAGGGACGTCGAAGATGCATAAAGCCTCCATTTGTTTGGTTTCCCGGCCCATCCTGCCCGTCGAAACACCGTCTCACACCGGAAGTCGCGCCGAAGACGCGCTCGGTGTCAGGTGCGTGCGAGCTCGAGGCGCAAGGGCTGGCCGCGAACCTCTGTGCCGCTGACCCGTTCGACCACTCGGTCGGCGTCCCGCTCGGGGACCTCGACGAAGGCGAAGCGCTCGAGCACGCGGATGTTGCGTACGGCTTTGCCCTCGAGTCCCGTCGCCGAGGTGATCGCGTGGATGATGTCGGAAGGCTCGATGCCCTCGGCACGGCCACCGGACACGATCAGCTTGCGCAGGGGTCCGTCACCGTTGACAGGGTCTTGGGGCTTGGAATGGCGACGCGGCGGCGCCTTGGCGGGCGTTGGCGCGACGCGGGCGTCCTTGACCCAGGGCGAGAGCTTGACTCCGGCGTGATTCTCGATCGCGGCCAGCTCGCGCTGCTGGCGCGGCTCGTAGAACGTGATCGCGCGCCCACTTCGGCCTACCCTGCCGGTCCGTCCGATCCGGTGCACATACACGTCAGGCGAGATCGGGACATCGAAGTTGATGACATGGGACACGCCAGTGATGTCGAGGCCGCGCGACGCGACATCGGTGGCTATCAGTAGCGGCAGGCGTCCCTCCTTGAACGAGATCATCACCCCGTCGCGGGCTCCCTGGGTCATGTCCCCGTGGATCGCCTTCACATTCATGCCCTGATCGCGCAGCGTTCGAAAGAGCTGATCGCAGCGGATCTTCGTGCGCACGAACACGAGCGCCTGGTCCGGGCGCTCCGCCTCGAGCACATTGACCAGCATGCCGGCCTTCTCGCGAGCCGGGACCTCCAGCGCGAACTGCTCGACGGTGTCGACGGTCAGCGTCGCCGTCTTGACCTTGATCGTGATCGGGTTGTACAGGTACTGGTCGGCGAGCCGGCGAATCTCCGGGGGCATCGTCGCCGAGAACAGCGCCGTCTGGCGACTCGACGGGGTCAGCGCGAGGATCCGCTCGACGTCCTCGAGGAACCCGAGGTCGAGCATCTCGTCCGCCTCGTCGAGCACCACGAAGCGGGTTGAGTGCAGCATCAGCGAATGGCGTGAGATCAGGTCCTTCACGCGCCCGACGGTGCCGACCACCACGTGCCCGCCGGCACGCAGTTGCGCCTGCTGCGTCCGAATCGCCGCGCCACCGAAGACGGCGACGACGTCGACGCCCTTGCGGCTGCCATAGGTGCGGAGCGCCTGGGTGACCTGGATGCAGAGCTCGCGCGTCGGCGTCAGGACGAGCCCCTGGACCTCGTGCTCGGTGGGATCGACGTACTGGAGCATCGGCAGTCCGAATGCTGCCGTCTTGCCGCTGCCGGTCTGAGCCTGGCCGATCACGTCCGAGCCTTCGAGCAGCGGCGGTATCGCCTGCTCCTGGATCGGGCTGGGCGCTTCGTAGCCGACATCGCGGATCGCCTCGAGGATGTCGGGGGCCAGGCCAAGCTCAGCAAAGGTAGGCATTCTCAATGGAAGATAGCCTGCTAGCGCAGGAGCTACGTGAACGACCTGATTTCACACCGACCGGGACGAACTCGCGGACGCGACCGAAGGCAGGCCGCGGGGCCGGCCGGCCGACTAAGTTCTGACCGACCACGTGACTTTCGGCACCATGCACGTTAAGATCGCGCGCGGTGACTTGGACATTCGTCTGGCTGATGGTTGGGTTGAAGATTCCGATCGCGGCACTGGCCTACCTCGTGTGGTGGGCGGTCAAGGATCCGCCGCAGCCTGCGCCGGCGCCCGACGAGCGCGGTGGCGGCGGCAGCGATCGCGTGGCACACGCCCGCCACCCGCGCAAGCCGTTTCCGCGGCATCCCCGCCGGGGCCCTCACGGAGGAATCGCGCCGCCACCGCCGGCCCGGATGCGGACCACCCGCACCCGCACCCGCACGTTCGAGCACTGAGCGGGGCCTTCGGCCCTTGGGAGTTCGGTCGAGCGCCGGGGCGGCGTCGCGATTCTGGGCGCCGAACGTCCCGGGCGTGGCAGCCGCACGTTCTGGGACACTGCGGTCATGAGCGGTGTGGCAGCGGTCTTATCCGACGGCACGATCCAGCGATTGGTCGAGGAGGGTCGGATCCGGATCGATCCGTGGGATCCGAGTCTCGTCCAGCCCGCCAGCGTCGACCTCCGCCTCGGCGACTCGTTTCGGGTCTTCCACAATCATCGCGCGTCGGCGATCGACCTCCGCAGGCCGCCCGCGAACCTGACCGAGGAGGTCCTCGTCCCCGCCGATGAGTCGTTCGTGATCCATCCCGGCGAGTTCTGCCTCGGCCGGACGCTCGAGTGGGTGGAGCTGCCTGATGACATCGTCGCGCGGATCGAGGGGAAATCCAGCTTGGGACGGCTCGGGCTGATCGTCCACGCGACAGCCGGCTTCTGCGACCCGGGGTGGAAGGGCACGCTGACGCTCGAGCTCAACAACCTCACGCGCATCCCGATCAAGCTCTACCCCGGGCTTCCGATCGCCCAGCTCTCGTTCATGGCCCTTGACCGTCCCGCGCTGCGGCCCTATGGGAGCCCCGATCTGGGCAGCCACTACCAGGGACAGATCGCCGCCACCGAGAGCCGCTTCCAGACGGCCCCTCCGCCCGCCAACGGCGTGGCTTCGCCCGGGACTCCGCCGTTAGCGGATGTCCCAGTGCAATCGGCGTAGCCGACTGCACGCCGACAGCGTGATCGGATAGGCTCGCGCCCATGCTCAGCCTGCTGGCAGCGACCGAGCCCTCGAAGGTGCCTTTCTTCATCGCCGGTGGCACTCTCGCAGTGTGGGCGGTGGTCCTGTCCGCGATCGGGCTCAGCCGCCCGGACTTCCCCGGCAATGACACCGGCGCGCGGCTCGTGATCCTTTTGAGCGTCGTGCTCGTCGTCGCGGCGATGACGGCCGCGGTCGCCACGGCGTAGCGGCCCGAGTTCGCACCCGACGCGCCCTCGGGCAGGACCGACCACAATCAGTGGAGTGCCCCCCCTGTGCCGGCAGCGTCGACCCACCTATCCTTGGGGGACCGCATCGAACCGTCCGATAGGAGACCGATGAGCACCGACGTCCAGCCCGACGCCCAAGCGGACGGCACCGCCCTCGCCGAGGCACGCGACAGCCTGACCGTAACGGACAATCGAACCGGGAAGGAATACGAGATCCCGATCGAGGACGGGACCATCCGAGCGCTCGAGCTACGCAAGATCAAGACGGGCGAGGACGACTTCGGGCTGATGACGTACGACCCGGCCTTCATGAACACCGCCTCGTGCCGCTCAGCGGTGACCTACATCGACGGCGACAAGGGGATCCTCGAGTACCGGGGCTACCCGATCGAGCAGCTCGCGGAGCGGTCGACCTACCTCGAGGTCGCATATCTGCTGGTCCACGGCGCGCTGCCGACGCAGGCCGAGCTCGACGAGTGGACACACCAGATCACGATCCACACGTTCGTGCACGAGAACATCAAGGGGTTCATGCAGGGCTTCCGCTATGACGCCCATCCGATGGGAATGCTCGTGGCGTCGGTGGGGGCGCTCTCGACCTTCTACCCGGAGGCGAGCGCGATCAAGGACCACGAGGCCCGCTACATCCAGATCATCCGGCTGATCGCCAAGATGCCGACGCTGGCGGCGTTCTCCTACCGCCACAACCGCGGCATGCCCTATGTGTATCCGGATAACGATCTCGCCTACGCGGGCAACTTCCTCGGGATGATCTACAAGATGACCGAGCTGAAGTACCGGCCCGACCCGCGGCTCGAGCGCGCGCTCGACGTCCTCTTCATCCTCCATGCCGATCACGAGCAGAACTGCTCGACCAGCGCGGTGCGTGGCGTCGGCTCCTCACAGGTCGATCCCTACTCGGCCGTCGCGGCCGGAGTCGCGGCGCTCTACGGCCCGCTCCACGGCGGCGCCAACGAGGCAGTCCTGCGAATGCTGCGGCGGATCGACAGCGTCGAGAACATTCCCAGCTTCATCGAGGGCGTGAAGGCGGGCGACGAGCGCCTGATGGGCTTCGGCCACCGGGTGTACAAGAACTTCGACCCGCGGGCGAAGATCATCAAGAAGGCGTGCGAGGACGTGTTCGAGGTCACCGGGCGCAACCCGCTGCTCGACATCGCAGTCGAGCTCGAGAAGATCGCGCTCGAGGACGAGTACTTCGTCTCACGCAAGCTCTACCCGAACGTGGACTTCTATTCCGGTCTGATCTACGAGGCGCTCGGGCTCCAGGCGGAGATGTTCCCGGTCCTGTTCGCGATCGGCCGCACGAGCGGCTGGATCGCCCAGTGGCTCGAGATGATCGAGGACCCCGAGCAGAAGATCTCCCGGCCGCGTCAGATCTACACCGGCGCACGCGGGCTCGACTACGTCCCGATGGGCGAGCGCAGCTAGCGGCCCCGGTAGCGAGCTGCGCGCAGGTGGCGTGGAAGCTCACAGTTCGTGCCGGTCCGAAGGTCGAACGCTCGCAATACGACCGGCTCGAGGATGCTCTGGACGCGCTCGAGGCGCGGTCCAAGGATCTGGCGCACGACGCCACCGGAAAGGCCGTCGATCTCAGGTTCCGGCGCTTCGAGCCCGCCGAGCAGGTCGTCGCGCGGATCGAGCTGTCCGGGCCAGAGCGGCTGATGCCGCGGGTCCGGGCCGGCATCGACGTTCGCGGCGACGGCTCGACCGAGGCCTACCTCGGTCACGTCAAGCGCGACGTGATCTCAGAGCGCAAGGGCGACACGACGTACCGCGCGCTTCGCCGCGCGCTCGAGTCGAGCGCCCAGTCCGGCTGAGGGCACCCTGGGCGCACCCGATTCCAGTGGTAGGCTCGCGACGATGGCTCCGGCGCGCGCACCCGAGCTCGACAAGCTGATCTTTCGTCCGGTCGCGGCCCGGAACACCTTCGAGGAGACCGTCGAGCGTCTTGCCCACGCGATCAAGCTCGGAGTCGTCGCACCCGGAGAGCGCTTCCCTCCCGAGCGCCAGCTCGCGCCACAGCTCGGGATCAGCCGCGTCACCCTCCGCGAAGCGCTCAGGGCGCTCGAGCAGGGCGGCTACATCGAGTCGCGCCGGGGCCGTAACGGTGGCGCCTATGTCACCCAGCGCAACGGCACGTCGGCGTCAGCCCGCACCGCCAAGCGGGCGATCCGCGAAATGGGAGATGACCTGGTCGACCGGCTCCAGTTCCGCCGCGCGGTCGAGCCCTCGGCTGCGCAGCTCGCCGCCGAGCGCGCGAGCGATCTCGACACCGACCACCTGAGCGCGCTCGTCGAGGACGCGGCCGGCGCGGCCAAGGCCGACTATCGCGGACGCGACCTGCGGCTTCATCTCGCGATCGCCGAGCTCACCGGGTCGCCGTCACTGGTCGAAACGATCGCCCGGGTGCAGACTCAGCTCAGCGACCTGCTCGGGGCATTCCCAATCGTCGAGGCGTCGCTGAAGCACTCCGATCAACAGCACATCGCGATCGTCCGCGCGATCCAGCACGGCCGGCCGGCGCGCGCCCGCCAGCTGATGGAGGTGCACGTCGACGCAACGGCCAACCTGATCCGGGGGTTCCTGGGCTAACTCCCACCCATTTGACATTAGACCAGACCATTTATATAAATGGCGCCGCGGAGGACCACGTCAACTACACCGGGGACGAACATGGCACAGACAACCGCCGCATTGCCCTTGTCAGACGACGAGCGCACGCTCGCCGATCTCGGCTACAAGCAGGAGCTGAAGCGCGGCTGGAGCTCGTTCGCGAACTTCGCGATCTCGTTCACGATCATCTCGGTCCTCGCGGGGCCGTTCACCACCTTCTCGCAGGCGTGGAACAACGGTGGTCCGGTCGCGATCTCGATCGGATGGCCGGTGATCAGCCTGCTAGTGCTGATGGTCGGCTTCTCGATGGCCGAGCTCGCCTCCGCCTACCCGACCGCGGGCGGGATCTACTACTGGGCATACAGGCTCGGCGGCGTGCGCTGGGCGTGGTTCACGGGGTGGTTCAACCTGCTCGGCCTGGTGGCGATCGTCGCATCGGTCGACTACGCCTGCGCGACGTTCATGAATGCCACGCTCGGCCTCTACAACCTGCACTTCATCCTCAACTTCGGGACGACCAACCCCCAGGACATCCTCTCCCACACGTTCGCCCTGTTCGTGGTGATCCTACTGCTGCACGGCCTGCTGAACGTCTTCTCCTCGCAGCTCGTGTCGCTGTTCAACCAGGTCTCGGTCTGGTGGCACGTGCTCGGCGTCGCGGTGATCGTGGTGATCCTGATCGCCGTCCCCTCCCACCATCAGAGCCTCGCCTTCGTGTTCGGCCACCGGATCAACAACTCGACCTTCAGCCACAGCATGTACTGGTGGTACATCCTCCCGATCGGGTTCCTGCTCGTGATGTACACGTTCACGGGCTACGACGCGTCGGCGCACCTGTCCGAGGAGACGGCGAACGCCTCGCAGGCCGCGGCCAAGGGCCTGTGGCGGTCGATCTTCTTCTCCGCCCTGGTCGGCTGGATCGTGCTGCTGGCGATCGTGTTCGCAGCCGTGCATGTGGGCGCCATCAACAAGGCGGGCGGGACCGCCCAGTCGGTGCTGATCACCGCGCTCACCTCTTCCGCCGCCAAGGCGGTGCTTCTGATCTCCACGATCGGCCAGTTCTTCTGCGGGATGGGATGCGTCACCGCCTCCTCGCGGATGAACTACGCGTTCTCCCGTGACGGTGCGGTGCCCGGCCACGGCCTTTGGCGCAAGCTCAACGCCGAACGGGTGCCGACGTGGTCGGTCCTGTTCATCACCGTGTTCGCGCTGGTGATCACCATTCCGGCGATCAAAGGCAACCACATCGGCACGCCCGTGGCCTTCCTGGCGGTCACGGCGATCACCACGATCGCGCTTTACATCGCGTACACGATCCCCGTCTTCCTGCGCTGGCGCATGGGCGACCGCTTCCAGCCCGGATCGTGGACCCTCGGGGCGAAGTACAAGTGGGTCAACCTGATCGCGATCGTCTGGGTTGGGATCTGTTGCATCATCTTCATCCTGCCGTTCACCCCCACGGCGGTTCCGTGGAACAGTGGCTTCAGCTGGTCGGCGTTCAACTACGCGCCGCTGGTGATGCTGGTCGTCTTCCTGGCGGTGGAGCTCTACTGGCAGGTCTACGCCAAGCACCACTTCAAGGGCCCGGTGCGGACGGTCGACGAGCCCAACCTGGCGTAGCCCGCCGCCCGCCTCACAGCGGCGTTGTGTAAGCGCCCGAGAGGCCACCGTCGACGAGGAACGTCGTCGCGTTCACGTAGGAGGACTCGTCGCTGGCCAAGAACAGGGCGGCATTGGCGATCTCGCGTGCCTCGGCGAAGCGGCCCACGGGCACGTGGACCAGGCGGCGCGCGGCCTTCTCGGGATCCTTGGCGAACAGCTCCTGGAGCAGCGGGGTGTTCACGGGACCCGGACAGAGAGCGTTGACACGCACGCCGCGACGGGCGAACTCGACGCCGAGCTCGCGCGAAAGCGCGAGGACGGCGCCCTTCGATGCCGTGTAGGAGATCTGCGAGGTCGCCGCGCCCATCACGGCGACGAAGGAGGCGGTGTTGATGACCGACCCGCCGCCGGCGGCGAGCAGATGCGGAAGCCCGTGCCGGCAACAGAGGAAGACGCTCGTTGTGTTGACGTCCTGGACGCGCTGCCAGACGTCGAGCCCGGTGTCGAGCACCGACGCGTCATGCGGCGGCGAGATACCCGCGTTGTTGAAGAGGACATCGATCCGCCCGAACCGCTCGGCGACCTGCTCGTACAGCTCGCGGACCGCGCCGTCGTCGGTCACGTCGACCTGGAGCGAGAGTTGCCCCGGCGCGCCTGCTACGAGGTCGACGCCCGCGACAGTCGCCCCCTCGTCCATGAACAGCTCCGCGCTGGCGGCGCCGATACCGCCGGCGGCGCCGGTGATCACGCAGACCTTGTCTTCGAGCCGGCCGGCCATCACCGCGCGTCCGTCGCGTAGTAGACGTTCTTGACCTCGGTGTAGTGATCGAGCGCGTGGGGGCCGAGCTCGCGTCCGACGCCGGACTGCTTGAAGCCGCCGAACGGCGTCGCCACGCGGACCGAGGTGTTCGAGTTGATCGACAGCACGCCGGTGTCGAGGGCGCGAGCGACGCGGAGCGCCCGCGCCCCGTCGCGCGTCCAGATCGAGCCCGACAGGCCATAGATCGTGTCGTTGGCGAGCCTGATCGCCTCGTCCTCGCCGGCGAACGGGATCACACTGGCGATCGGCCCGAAGATCTCCTCCTGGGCGGCGCGGGCGTGATTGTCGAGCGGACCGAGGACCGTTGGCGCGAACCAGTAGCCGGGACCTTCCGGGGCGCTGCCCCGGATCGCGACGGGCGCGCCGTCCGAGAGGAACGATGCCACGCTGTTGCGATGGCTGCTCGAGATCAGCGGCCCGATCTCGGTGCTCTCGTCGAGCGGATCGCCGACGCGCAGCGCCAGCACATGACGCTCGAGCTCGGACATGAAGGTACCCAGCACCGAGCGCTCGACGAGGATCCGTGACCGGGCGCAGCAGTCCTGACCGGCGTTGGCGAACACCGACATCGGCGCGGCGGCGGCGGCGCGCTCGATGTCGGCGTCCGCGAACACGATGTTCGCGGACTTGCCGCCGAGCTCGAGCGTCACGCGCTTGATCGTCCCCGCAGCCACCTCGGCGATGCGCCGGCCGACTTCGGTCGAGCCGGTGAAGGCCACCTTGGCGACGTCGGGATGCCGGGTCAGGCGTTCGCCGACGATGCGTCCGGGTCCGACGACCACATTGAGCACGCCCTCGGGGATCCCGGCTTCGAGGGCGATCCGCTCAAGCTCGAGCGCGGTCAGCGGCGTCAGCTCGGCGGGCTTGAGTACGACGGTGTTGCCCGCGGCGAGTGCCGGGCCGAGCTTCCAGGCAGCGATCGTCAGCGGAAAGTTCCATGGCACGATCAGGGCGATCACCCCCAGCGGCTCGCGGAAGGTCATATCGACGCCGCCGGCCACGGGGATCGTGTCTCCCAGCACGCGCTCCGGCGCGCCGGCGTAGTACCGGAACGTCTCCACCACCATCGCCATCTCGCCGCGCGCGTCGCCGATCGGCTTGCCGGCATTCCGCGCCTCGAGCAGCGCCAGCTCCTGTCGGCGGTCCGCCAGCGCGTCGGCGAGCCGGCGCAGGATCTGACTGCGGTCGCGCGGCGAGACCGCGCGCCAGGCGGGAAAGGCCGCCTTCGCGCGCGCCACCGCCGCGTCGGCCTCCTCCGCCCCGGCCCGGGGCAGCTCGGCGAGCACCCGCTCGGTCGCGGGCTCGATCACCGCGAGGGTCAAAGCCGCTCGAACCCCCGGACGCGTTCCCAGTCGGTGACGGCGGCCTCGAACGCGCGCAGCTCGACGTCTGCGTTGTTCAGGTAGTGCTCGACGACTTCGGCACCGAAGGCGGCGGCGGCGACCTCGGATGCGGCGAACAGGTCCCGCGCCGCGGCCAGAGTGCTCGCGACGTGGGGCTTGTCGGAGACGTACGCGTTACCTTCGTGCGGCGGCTCGAGCTCGAGCTGCTGCTCGACGCCGTGGAGGCCGGCGGCAATCATCGCGCTCAGCGCGAGGTATGGATTCACGTCCGCTCCGGCGAGGCGATTCTCGAGCCGCAGGCCCTCGCCGTGGCCGACCACGCGGAGCGAGCAGGTGCGATTGTCGTGTCCCCAGGCGACCGCGGTGGGGGCGAATGACCCGGGCTGGAAGCGCTTGTATGAGTTGACATTGGGCGCGTAGAGCAGCGTCAGCTCGCGCAGGCAGGCGAGCTGGCCGGCGAGGAATCGCTCGAACACCTCACGCTCGCGTGCGAACACGTTCTCGCCATCGGCGTTCGCGAGTGAGAGATGCACGTGGCAGGAGTTACCCTCGCGCTCGTTGTACTTCGCCATGAACGTGATCGCCATTCCCTCCTGTGCGGCGATCTCCTTGGCACCGGTCTTGTAGATCACGTGCTCGTCCGCTGTCCTCAGCGCGTCGGCGTAGCGGAAGTTGACCTCGTGCTGCCCGAGGTTGCACTCGCCCTTGGAGTTCTCGACGACCAGGCCGGCGCCGGCCATGCCGTTGCGGATGCGGCGGATCAGCGGCTCGACGCGAGCGGTCCCGAGCAGTGAGTAGTCGACGTTGTATGCGTTGGCGGGCTGGAGGTCGCGATAGCCCTTCTGCCCGGCGTCCTCGTAGCTGTCACGGAAGACGATGAACTCGAGCTCGGTGGCGGCGTTCGCCGTCCAGCCCCGCTCGGCCAGACGGGCGAGCTGGCGGCGGAGGATCTGGCGCGGAGAGGCGACCACGTCCGAGCCGTCTGCCCACGCAACGTCGGCTAGGCAGAGCGCGGTTGCCTCATGCCACGGGATCCGCCGCAACGTGTCGACGTCGGGGAGCATCTGGAAGTCGCCGTAGCCGCGCTCCCACGACGACATCGCGTAGCCGCCGACGGTGTTCATCTCGACGTCGACGGCGAGCAGGTAGTTGCACCCCTCGGCTCCGTGCGGCAGCACCTCGTCGATGAAGTGACCGGCCGTCAGGCGCTTACCCTGGAGGCGACCCTGCATGTCGGTGATCGCCAGCAGGACTGTGTCGATCGTCCCGTCCTTTGCCGCGTTCTTGAGCTCATCGATGGTCAAGGGGGGCACCGTTGGTTAAATGGTATGGCCGTTATCCGTTCGATGCAAGCGTGGGTGTGGCTGCTCCGCGCGCCCCGTCTCGCGCCAGACGCATGCCGATCGACCACGTGGGGTCCGGGAGTTTTAACGGCATACAACTGGCGCGATCCGGACGCGCGAGCCGCCCCCTCCTCGCGCTAACGGCAACGGCTACAGGACCAGCGTGGTGCCGTTTCGCCTTAGCCAGCGCTGGTGGTCGCGGTAGTCGGGACAACGACTGTTTAAAAGCCCCCAGAAATTTGGGCTGTGGTCCATGATCTCCAGGTGGCAGACCTCGTGCCAGACTACGTAGTCGAGGATCGGTTCGGGGGCTAGGAGGAGGCGCCAGTTGAAGCTCATCGCTCCGGAGCGGGAGCAGCTTGCCCAGCGGGTTTTCTGGCCGCGGATGGTGAGGGCGGTGTATTTGGTCCCGGCTTGGGTGGTGGCTTGGTCGAGGCGAGGGGTGATCTCGGTTCTTGCGGCTCGGCGGTACCAGCGTTCGAGGGCTGGGCGGTGGTCGTTGTTCGGCACTAAGAGGTCGTCGGCGCGGCGATGGACTCGGGTCCGGTTTGGCTCGGGGACTAGCGTCAGGGACCGGCCGAGGTAGGGGACGGTTGCGCCTCGGGCGGCGACCGCTTGGCGCGTGCGCTCGAGCTCGGCGAAGCGGCGCTCGATCCATGGGCGAAGCTCCCGCACGGCCGCGGCAGCCTCGCGCTCGGCGGCGCGGCGCGGGAGCACGACCTCGACGCCGCGGGCCGGGTCGATCGTGACCCGGACCCGGCGCGCGCGTTCGGAGCGGCGGATCCGGTAGCTGATCGGATCGGTGGCGATTTCATCCATGGCGCGCAACGGTACCGTGGGCCTCCGACATGCCCGCGATCCCGGAACCGACCGAACCGCTGTCCGACGGGCACGTCAGCCTGCGGCTGTCCGCGGAGCGGGACATACCTGAGATCCTGATCGCGCACCAGGACGACCCTCGGCTCGCGGCGTCGCTCGGCCTCGAGCATCCGCCCAGCGGCGCCCAGCTCGGTCGTGAGATCGAGGAGGCGCCGGCGAGTCGCGCCGCCGGCGCGGCCGTCAGCCTGACGATCGTCGAGCCCGGCGCGGACGAATGCCGCGGCCAGGTCCGCGCCGACCGGTTCGACTGGGAGCACGCACACGCGGACCTCGGCATCTGGGTTGCGCCGGACGCTCGCGGGCGCGGGGTCGGCAGCCACGCGCTCGCCCTCGGAGCCGCGTGGTTAATCGATGCCTGCAGCCTCGAGCGCGTGCAACTCCTGGCCCCTCCCGACAACGAGCCGGCGATCCGCGCCGCGCTCGCCGCGGGGTTTGCCCGCGAAGGGACTCTGCGTTCACACACTGTCCGGGGCGGAGCGCGGATCGACCTTGCCGTCCTCTCCCGGGTCGCCTCCGACTCGGCGCGACGATAATCACCTGATGCAACACTGGCGCATCAAGCTCCCGCCGGGCGTCCGGCCGCCGTTCGAGGTCTATGTCAACGGCGTCAAGCAGGAGCTCGGCAGCGATTACCGGGTCGCGGGCGGCGAGCTCGTGTTCTCGCGCGAGCTCAAGCAATCGAAGATCGGCGCCGGCCGGTGGTTTCTGGGAATCTGGGGAATCGGCACCTATAAGCAGAACGACGAGATCGACGTCCGCTACGAGATCGACGGCCGTCCGATGCTCGCCCACGCCCTCAATGTGATCCCACCCGAGTGACCCACGGCCGCCGAACCCCAGCCCCGCGCCGCCGCCGAACCTCGCTCGCGGTCGCGCTCGTCACCCTGTTCGCTTTCCTTGCGGGCTGCGGCAGCGCCTCGCCCAGGCCGCGGCCGGCCCCGGTCGGCGTCAGGAGGGACATCCCCGAGGCCGTGCACGCCGACGATGGGCTCGCGATTTCCCTGCTCCAGCGGCTCGGCAGCGGTGGCGGCAACGTGGTCTTCTCCCCTTACAGCATCGAGACGGCGCTGTCGATGGTCGGCGCCGGCGCCGCGGGCTCGACCGCGACCGAGATCGACCACGTGCTCGACACGACCCGCCCGGCCGCCGTCGCCGCGGGCCTGGCGGCGGTCGAGGACCGCCTGAGCGCGGCGTCGCGATCGCCGGGTGGCCCCCGGATAGAGCTTGCCAACGGCCTCTGGGTGCAGTCGGGGCTGGCGCTCAGAAAGCCGTTCACCCAGACCCTCTCCTCGCGCTTCGGCGCGCCGCCACGCGGCGTCGATTTCCGCGCCGCGCCGGACGCCGCACGTCAGAGCATCAACGCGTGGGTCGCCGCTCGCACCGCCCACCTGATCACGAACCTCTTCCCCGCCGACACGATCACCAGCCAGACGGCCCTGGTGCTCGCCAACGCAATTCACCTCGCGGCCCGCTGGGCGAATCCGTTCGTCTCCTCAGAGACCGCCCCGGGGCCGTTCTACACGGGCGCCGGAGCGACGGTCCAGGCGCCGTTCATGGCCCAGGCCCCGGTCGAGCTCTCCTACACGCGCGGCAACGGCTATCAGGCGATCGATCTCCCGTACGCGCATTCGAGCCTGTCGATGCTCGTGGTGATGCCGGCGCCGGGCACGCTCGCGCGATTCGAGCAGAGCCTCGGCACCGCATCGGTGGCGCGGGTCGATCGGGCGCTGCGCCCGACGCGGGTCGCGCTCCAGATGCCGAAGTTCCATCTCAGCTTCGACACCGGCCTCGTGCCGGTGCTCTCCGAGCTCGGGATGCCGATCGCCTTCAGCGACGCCGCGGACTTCTCAGGGATCACATCCCAGACCGCCCTCAAGATCTCAGCGGTACAGCACGCCGCCAACCTGCGCGTGGACGAGCAGGGAACGATCGCCGCCGCCGCCACCGGGATCGCCGTCGAGCCGACGGCGATCCCGGTAGCGCCGGCCACCCGCCTCACCCTCGACCACCCCTTCCTGCTCTTCCTCCGCGACGACGCGAGCGGCGCGATCCTGTTCGTCGGGCAGGTCACGAACCCTGTGTGACGCCGTCTCTCCCCGCGGGATAACTAGTGGGTCGCGCAACTTACTCAGGACGTCATTGCTATGGCTCAATGCCTTCTTGTGATGGTGCCGTCGGGCGCGATGTTCTCGCTGCCGTCGGTGGCTAGTGCGTAGCGCTCGTGTAGCTCCTCGCACCAGACTTTGACCGCGGCAAGCAGCTCCTGCTGGCGGGCCGCGCGCTGATCGATCTGCGGTTGTAGCTGTTGCGCCTGATCCGCATATCGGAGCATTCGCTGGTGGCGCTCGAGATCGGCGGCGGTCAGCCGGCTCGCGGTCTCGCTGTCGACAGCTTGCGTGTTGTTGGCGGTCATTGCGTAAGTAGCCCCATGTTCTTCAACGCAGCGACGATCCCGTTGATCGTGTACCCGGTCGAGCCGACGTCGCCGCTGTATGTGTCGTCGGAGTGGAACGTTGTGCTGTGGGTACCGGCGGCGTAGCCGACGTTCGTGCCGACAGCCGACGGCCGGATAATCGGAGTGTTGCCCCAAAAGCCGATCTTCTCAGCGGGGGCGAGGCCGATCATCGCGCCGGCGCCGGTGCCGATGCGGATGTTGTTGTTGCCAAGGTCTATCGCGCTGTCGCTGAAGCTCGCGTTGGCGAGCGCGATCCCTTTCGCGTAGGTGCCCCCGTCGGCGTAGAACAGGTACCCGGTGCCGTCAACGAACTGCTCGCCGCTAGCTGCGTGGAAGCGCACCCCGTAGGTGACGGTCGACAGATCGTTGGAGCTGAAGAACACGCCTGACCCCCCGGTCGTCGAAGCCACCACCGGTGGCGAGCACGACCAGTCCATCGCCGGCAGTCTGCGAGTTGACCGGGATGGCGATCGCCTGGCCGGTGAAGCTCGCGCCCTCCATCGCTAGACCCGTCTGGTACTGGCCGCCGTCGACATAGAACACGTACCCGGTGCTGTCGACGAACTGCTGATAGGCAGCGTTCGTCGGCGGGACCGAGCCGGTGGTCGTGGCGGCGCCGGTATCGGTGGACGTGGTCGTCAACCCGCTAGAGATGGTCGCGACCAAGGAAGGGCTCACGGACTCCCCGCCGCTTGTCGTGGCGCGGTAGAGCTTGTAGCCCGTGGCTCCGTTGACCGCGGTCCAATTCAGCACGCACGAACTGCCACTCGCGGAAAACGTCACGCTGACCTCAGCCGAGCCCGACGTCTGCCCGTGGCTGTTGAGCGCAGTGATCACCCAATACCGCGTGGTGCCAGACGCGAACGAACCGCCCGTTGACTGGGCGGCTGTGACGCCAGCAGGCAACGAGATGACGCCGATGACCCTGATCCCGTACGACGCGGTCGAAAGCGCGTCGGCAGAGTTGAACACCACGCCAGCGCCGGGAGAGAGCCCGCCACCCGCCGCCTGCACCAGCAGCCCGTTCCCGCTGACGGTCGAGTTGACCGGAACCGCGATCGCCTCATTGGTGAAGATGCCGTGCGATAGGTCGAGGCCGCTTGCCATCGTGGCAGCGTTCATCACGCGGAGAAACGAGCTCGTTAGGTTTGACACGCCCTGCACCGCGCCGAACGGCTGAGTGCCGATGACCACACTTGCGCTCGCCGGCACGCTGATGCTCTCCCCAGCGAACAGACTAACGCCCGTCAGCGTGTCATTCGTGAAGCTCGTGGCAGTGAGGCCCGTGAACTCATGGTAGTTTCCCGCGTACGCGAACATACCGGGATGGCCGGCGTCGACGAGCGGGATGCCCGGATACCCCCAGCCACCCCCACTCACAGCCCCTCCTGTCGAAAGGGTTCCCGAACCAAAGACGCGACTCACACCAGTCAGCGAGCCCGAGCCGATGCCCGTGTACGAGAGCGTCGCCATCCCGCTCGAAGTCGCAACTGCGAACAACCCTCCCGACACCGAGGCGTTTGATGGCACGCCATTGACGAACAGGGTTTGCGAGCCCACGAAGGTGGACACGTCCAAGCCGTTAGAGGCAAGCGCAACTGTCGTGCTCCAGCCTGGGGTGAGCGGGATCGTCGCGCTCGCGACCAGCTCGCCCGACACGTCCGGCGTCTGCGCCGACCCGGTCGTCGTAATCGTGGTCGGCAAGAGCACACCGGTCGTGATCCCATACGCCGGGCCCGGGACCCCGAGGCCTTCCGTGTTCATGTTGATGAACTGCGCCGCGTTGCCCGAGGCGCCGCTGGCCGCGAGGTGAAGACCCAAGCACGTGCCCGTGTTCGCCGCCACGATGCCGAAATCGATCTCGACCCCTTTCCCGCTGGGACTCGGGCCACCACCGTTTCCCGCCTGGACGTTCGTGACGAAGTTCGCGCCCCAGACGTTCGCGCCGATCGCGAACCCCGCGACCGCAACCGTAGATCGCGTACCCGTGTTGTACACCGCGGACATCAGCTGAAACGTCGACGTCGCCGACGACAACGAGAAGTAGATCGTCGTCGTAGTCCCCGGGAAGGCATAGCTCGGGGTCTGAGACGACACAGGGATGGACGTCGCGCCAGCCGCGACCGCAGCCGTGGTCGTCCAAGTCTGCGTGTGACCGGCGCCGTCATTGAGCGTGAGCACCACGCCACTCCCGATCGGCAGAGGCAAAGGCAACGTCGGCAGGCTCGTGATCGCCGCGCCCGTTGAGAGGGTTGTCGCCAGCGCCGCGTCAAAGTTGTTGGCGACCCCCCAAGCAACGGCGCTCCCGTTCTCCAGAAATTCGTTGAACTTCACAGTTAGGCTCGGATCCTGCCCAGTGCTCGACTGAAGAAACGCGCCCGTATTGACCGTCTGCCCCTGAGTGATCGTCTGCCCTTGGGCGACGACAGGCCCGATGCCCGCGGCGGTGACACCACGATCCAGATTTGCCGACACCACGTACCACACGCTAAGGACGTTGTCGTACTGGAGCAGCACCGCCTGACCGACACCGGACAGATCAAGTGTGTTTGCTTCACCGGGGTAATTGAAAGCATCACCGATGGCGCACTGAAGCGCGATGGCGTTGAGCCTGGCCGGGTTACCTGTCGGGGCTGTGTTGGCGACGGTCTTGACGCCCACCAGCAACGAACTAGTGGTGGACGTCGGCAGCGTGAGCGTGATGTTGCCGCTAGTCGCGGTCCCGATGACGGGCTGAAGCCACCCGTCGTCTATCGCCAGTGGTGCTGGTCGGCGCCTGCGGGATGAGCGGCCAATCGGTCATCTGCTTCCTCCTTCGAGTTAGCTGACCGTACCGCCAGAGCGCGGGCGAGCGCCAGCGGGTTCGACAGATGTTCTATGCCCGCGGCCCCGGCTGGACATGGGTCCGAGAATGTGGGTTCATGCGAGGGAGCAGACGAAGCGCTCGCCGGTGGCGGCGTTGGATGACCAGCCTGGTAGCGCTTAGCGTGGTGGTCCTCTGGCCGGCGGATCCCGCTGCCGCGTCGACGTGGTCGCTGTCCGCGGTCCCGGTGCCGGCGGGGATGGCGGGGGCGCTTCTGCAGGGCGTGTCGTGCACGGCGACGAGTGTGTGCACCGCGGTCGGCACGTCGTACGCTTCAAGCGGCGACCAGTTCCCGCTCGCGGAGGGCTGGGACGGGACGGGCTGGTCGGTGCAGAGCACGCCGGCGTTCGGCAATGGCGGCGTGACCGGGCTGTTGGGGGTGTCGTGCGTGTCGGCTGCGTGGTGCATGGCGGTAGGTGGGTATGACCCGGTCGGCTCGAATGTGCCCTCGACGCTGGCGGAGATGTGGGATGGATCGGACTGGGTGATCGTGCCGTCCCCGTCTCCAGGGCCCGGCGGTCCGGACGCCGAGCTCGACAGTGTGTCGTGCGTGTCGGCGAGTGCGTGCATGGCGATCGGCGACTCCAACGACGGATCTTTCGCCGGGCTCGCAGAGCAGTGGGACGGGTCGTCGTGGTCAGTGGTGCCGGTGCCCGAGCCGGCGGGAACCTCGTTTGCGCGGCTGTTCGGCGTGTCGTGCACGGCGGCGGGCGACTGCACCGCCGTCGGGGTGGTCAATGTGCCAGGCGAGACTTTGCCGTTGATGGAGCGGTGGGACGGGTCGGCGTGGTCGATCGAGTCGGCGGCGGTACCGAGCGGCACGAACGAGAGCAGCCTGAAGTCGGTGTCGTGCGTGGCGGCGAGCGCGTGCACGGCTGCAGGGCTCGAGACGGTTAGCGGGGACGCCAGCCTGACGTTGGTGGAGGCGTGGGATGGGTCGGCGTGGTCGATCGAGCCGACCCCGAACCCGGGCACCGCGGATGACGGCTTTGGCGGCGTGTCTTGCGCGTCAGGGAGCGTGTGCACTGCGGTCGGCGCGCCGGCGAGTGGCTCGACGCCGGAGGTGACGCTGGCGGAGGGATGGGACGGGACGGCCTGGTCGGCGCAGAGCACGCCCGCGCCGAGCAACGCCACCAGCGACCTGTTCGCTACGTCGTGTCTGGCGGCGAGCTGGTGCCAGGCGGTCGGGCTCTCACAGCTCAACTCCGGAGGTTACGAGCAGCCGCTCGCGGAGATCTATTCGGCTGGATCGACCCCGTCGGTGTCGACGCTCGCGTCGGGCGGGGTGCCGCTCGGCGGTCAGGTCTCCGCTACCACGACCGTGTCGGGCGGGGAGGCGCCGTCGGGGTCGGTCACGTTCCGGCTGTACGGGCCGAATGACGCGTCGTGTTCGAGCGTGCCGGTGTTCACGAGCACGGTGCCGGTCAGCGGCGATGGGAGCTACGGGTCGGGGTCGTTCACGCCGGCGACCGGGGAGACGTACCGGTGGACCGCCACCTATTCGGGGGATCAGAGCAACAATCCCGCGTCGAGCGGGTGCGGCGCGAAAGGCGGGACGGTCATCGTCTCACGCCTCAACATCGGCCTCGCCACCTCCGCGTCCGGGACGGTTCCGGCGGGAGCGCAGGTGAGCGACACCGCGAGCCTGTCGGGCGGGTTGTCCCCGTCGCGGTGGATCAGGTTCCGCCTCTACGGGCCGGGCGACACCACCTGCTCCGGCGCGCAGGTGTTCACGAGCAGGGTGCCGGTCAGCGGCGATGGCAGCTACCCGTCCGGCTCGGCGACGCTGACGGTAGCGGGAACATACCGCTGGACCGCCGAATACCCGGGCGATCTGAACAACAATGCCGCGTCGGAGGGGTGCGGCGCGACCGGCGAGGTCGTGACCGTAACCAAGGCCACCCCAGCACTCGACAGCACCGCGTCCGGGTCGGTGCCGCTCGGGCGAAAGGTGGAAGACGTCGCCGCGCTGTCGGGCGCGGAGAAGCCGACCGGGAGCATCACGTTCAACCTCTACGCCCCCGGCGACAGCGGCTGCACCCACCCGCCCGTATTCACGGCCACGGTCACGATCAACCGGAACGCGAGCTACAGCTCCGGACTGTTCGGACCCGCCAAGGCGGGAACCTACCGGTTCACCGCCGCCTACTCCGGCGACGCGAACAACGCCCCGGCGTCGGAGGCGTGCGGCGCGACCGGCGAGCAAGTCACCATCACGTAGCAAAAGGGGGCGTCCACCAGGGCAGCACAATTGTGTCCGCTCCCCCTGCTGCGGCTGCCGAGCCAGGTCTGACCGCGATCGAACCGGAGCCGACATCATCGGCGCTCGACGGCGACCGAGATCGACCACGTGCTCGACACGACGCGCCCGGCCCGCTGGGCGAATCCTTGCCTCTTTTCAGCACCGATACCATCATCAACGCCAGCGCTACAGGTACTTGTAAGCCACTATAATAGGGCTTTCTATGCCCCTATCAGGACCCTTGCGTGTTGGTCTCTTCCCCACCAGCGGCGCGATCGCTGAGGATCTACAGATCGGTCGCTCCCGGGTGATCGAGCAGATCACCACCCACGCCCTCGGCGGCGAGACCCAGCTCCTGGCCGAGGACCGCCACCTGGGCAGGTCCAGCGTTCTGCTCGCTATGGTCAACCGCGCCCTGCGCGAGCCGCAAGACGGCCGTCTGGTCCTCTCGATTGACCTGCGCGACGGCATCACCAGCTCGGGCAAGCTCGCCCAGGTCCTGCTGACTCAGGCAAGCAAGCAGAAAGCGGGACTCAAGATCGCGGCGCTCGCCAAGCGGGGCTGGCTCGCGCGCCTCGGCCAGCCAGCCCGTGAGGACCTGGCCGAGGCGGGCGATGTGTTCGATCTGCAGGACGAGGCCGCGGTGGTGGAGGCGATCACCCAGGCTCTGCTCCCGCGAGAGGGCGCGACCCTCGACAAGACGCTCAGGGCACTTGACGCGGGGTCGCGCCACCAGCGTCCGGACGCTCATCGCGCTCGATGAGGTGCAGGAGCTCACCGCCTGGCCGGACAGCAACGCGGTGCAGCACTGCCTTGCGGCAACGATCAAGCGGGTCGGCTCCACGGTCGCCTTCGTCTTCTCCGGCAGCGAGAAGCACACCATAGCTGCGCTCTTCGACACTCCCGAGTCGCCGTTGCACGGGTTGGGGATCCGCCGCTCCTTGCCAGCGATCAGTCGGGAGGAGTGGGTGATTGGGCTGGAGGACCGCTACGCCCAGGCCGGAATCACCATCGACACGGAAGCAATCCGCAAGATCTCGGCACAAATCAGGTGTTCGCGTTCGCGAATCCTTTACTACAGCCACGGGCTGCCGCTGCCGACGATGTTGATCTGCCAGCACACGCTCGACTGGCTCGAGGAGGACCAGGTTACTATGGCCACCGTCGATCAGGCCGTCCTCGACGCATGCCGCCACCCCTCTTGGGACCTGCCAGCATGAGCAGCACCTCCACCGAAGCCCTCGCCGCACCCCAGCCCGATCGGAGCACGGTCACGCTCGAGGTTGCGCGACTGCCGCTGCTGCGCCAGGTCACCACGACGATCGCCGAGCAGTCCTTCACGGGGCTCGTCGGCGAGGCCGAGCTGGGGAAGACCGGGATCCTGAACGCAGCGCTGCGCCAGCTCGCAAGCCAACAGTGGGCGATCGTCAAGCTCGACCTGGACGGCGCGTGGTCACCGAACCGGCTGGCCTGGCAGTGGGCGCTCGCGCTCGCTCGGGCCTCCGTCGGCGGGGTCCCAATCTCCCACCTGCACACGCTGGATCGCAGCATGTGGCCAGCCAGCACCCGCTCGGCGGTGCTCTCTCTTCCAGGCGCGCTCGGCGCCGAGACGGCTGCGCTGGCCCAGGCCCAGCAGCCCGCCGACGGAATCGGCCGCGACGAGGCTCTTCAGGCGCCGCTGCAGGCTACGCTCGCGCTCGCCCGTCAGCGACGGCTCATTCTGGCCATCGACCATCTCGAAACCCCCTCGGCGGCCGGCCTGCGCTCACCCAATGTCGCCGAGCTGCTGTGGTCGATCCGCGCGCCTGGACAGCATTCGGCGAACCTCCACGTCGTCGTCGCCACTCGCCCGGCCGCTCAGGCGCTCGCCAGCGGCACGGAGAGCGCCTACCACCTGTTCGGGCGCTGGCTGACCGTGCAGCCCCCCGGCCGCGGAGGAGTTTGCGGACGCAACCGGTATGCCGCTGCCGTGGTGCGAGCGCGTTGTCGCCCACACCGGCGGACATCCCGCCAGCACCATCGAGGTCCTCGCCGAACTGCGCGCACTCACCGCCGGGCAGGGACGCATCGATCCGGATCTCCCAAACGGATATACAGAGCAGCGGGCCGCTTCCCTGGTCGAGTACGCGATCGCTACGGTCAGCGAGCGACACTACGACCTGGCGCGCCGCGCGATCGAGCACGCGCGCAGTCTGCACAGGCTCGGCAGTCACTTACTGGCCGCCATCGCGCGCGGCGAAGGCCCCTACCAGGCCACCCCAGAGATCCCCGGTAGCGAAGTCGCCAAGGCCATGGTCCGCCTGCACCTGAACGGGCTGGTCCGCCCTCGCGGCAGCCAGCGCGGCTGGGAGCCGACCGACCCGCGGATCCGGTGGGCTCTGACCGGCGCGCCGCTTCTGCCGGTCGGCTACGGCGAACCGCCCGCCGATGTCCCCGAGTAACTCACGGTCGAACTCCGACCCGGCGTGGGCGCCTAGACCTCGCGCGCCGCGATGCCCGCGGCCAGGCGCCCCGCCCACGGGCGCAGGAGCTTCAGCGCCGCCAGGATCGCCCGGGTCGCCGGCGAGCGGTTGAGGGTGAAGAACTGAATTCCCGGAGCGCCGCGGGCGAGCAGCTCGGCGCACTGAAGGGTCGCGTAGGACACGCCGAGCTGGAGCACCGCGTCTGGATCCTCGGCCCTCAGCTCGAGCTGCTCGAGCAGCGCCGCCGGGATCGTCGCCTGACACATCCCGGTGATCGTCTTGATCTGGCCGACGTCGGTAATCGGCATGATCCCGGGGATGATCGGGATCTCGATTCCGGCTGCCCGCGCCTCCTCGACGAACTGGAAGTAGAGGTCGTTGTCGAAGAAGAGCTGCGTGATCGCGAACGTCGCTCCCGCGAGGACCTTCTCGCGCAGGAACCGCAGGTCGTGGGCGAGGTCCATCGCCTCGGGATGGACTTCGGGAAAGCAGGCGGCGCCAATGCAGAAGGGGTAATCGGCCGAGATCAGCGCAGCCAGCTCGGTCGAGTAGTGCAAGCCGCCGGGATGGGGCCGCCAGTCCGTCTCGCCGCGGGGCGGGTCTCCCCGCAATGCGAGCACGTTCTCGACGCCCGCCTCCGCGAGACCGTCGAGGATGCTGCACAGCTCCTCGCGCGTGGCGCCGACACAGCTCAGGTGGGCCATCGCCTCGATCCCGAGGTCCTGCTTGATCCACTTGGTCAGGTCGACTGTGCGGTGGCGGGTCGATCCGCCGGCGCCGTATGTGACCGACACGAAGTCGGGCCCGAGCGGGCCGAGCGCCTCGAGTGCCGCCCGCAGGTTGCGCTCGCCGTCGTCGCTCTTGGGCGGGAAGAACTCGAACGAGAAGACCGGCTCGCTCTTCGCCGCGATGATCTCGTCGACGCGCATCCCGCGGCAGCTTACCAACCTTGACACAACCGTGTCAAGGTTCCGGCGTCCCCCGAGTACCCAAGCGGTACTCTCCTGGGCGGCAGGCTGGATTTCCGCGCACCCACCGGGAGAGGCAAGGGCCGTTGATCGCGCCATCAGTGAAGGTCGGTTCCAGGCGGCTCGCCTGCGTGTGCCTGTTCGCGCTGCTCGTGATCGGTGCGTTGTGGGTGCCCGCCGCCGGCTCGGCCGCGGTCGCCGCTCGCGCCAGCACCGCCGGCGCGGCCACGGGCGCCGCCGGCAGCCCGACGGCAGCGGGCGCTCCCCTGGCTCAGCCGATGACCAACTTTCCGTCCGCCAACGCGGCACTCGTCGCGCTCGCGCCGACGCCGCCGATGGGCTGGAACCCCTGGTATGAGTTCGGCTGCAAGATCAACGAGCACCTGGTCGAGCAGACCGCCCGTGCGATCGTCTCCTCGGGCATGGCCGCCGACGGCTACAAATATGTCAACCTCGACGACTGCTGGATGGCGCCGCAGCGCGACGCGAACGGGAACCTGCAGGCCAACCCGACGACGTTCCCCGACGGGATCGCCGCGCTGGCCTCCTACATCCATGGTCTCGGACTCAAGCTGGGGATCTACCTCGACGCCGGCCAGCACACTTGCATGGGGTTCCCCGGCTCGGGCTCGCACCTGGCTCAGGACGCCGCCACGGTGGCCTCATGGGGCGTCGACTACATCAAGCTCGACTACTGCGCCACCGGCAGCGCTCCCGCAGAGCGGGTCTACGCCGCGATGCACCAGGTGCTTCTGTCGATCGCGCGGCCGATGGTGCTGAGCGTGTCCGACGACGGGATCGACAAGCCGTGGCTGTGGGGAGCGCCGATCGCGAACCTGTGGCGAACGACCAACGACTACACGACGTTCGGCGCTCAGTCGGGCCACTGGTGGAGCGCGATGCTGACGGTCGTCGACAGGAACGCGCGCCTATTCCGGTACGCGGCACCCGGAGCCTGGAACGACCCCGACATGCTGCTCACGGGCACCGGGCGGCTGACCGTCCCGCAGGAGCGCTCGCAGTTCTCGCTCTGGAGCATGATGGCCGCTCCGTTGCTCGTCGACGGAGACCTGCGCACGATGTCCGCGGCAACCGCCTCGATCGTCATGAACCGCGAGGTGATCGCAGTCGACCAGGACAGCGCGGGCTTGCAGGGCGTTCGGATCGCCGATAGCGGAACTCAACAGGTGTGGCTGCGGACGCTCACCGGCGGCTCCCACGCGGTGCTGTTCTTCAACACGGGCCAGAACGTGGCGACGATGCAGATGCGCGCGTCCCTCGCGGGTCTCGAGCATCGGCGCTACGCGGTTCGAGACCTGTGGCGCCACCGGTCCTGGGACAGCTCGGCGGCGATCATCCGCGTCAGCGTCCGCCCGGATGACGTGGTCATGTTGCGAGTCCAGCCTGCCTCCCAGAGCTAGCGCTCAGGTCGTGCGCCAGCGGTCGGGCTCGGTTGCGGCCACGCCGGCGTCCGGATCCTGGCGACGCACACGGCCCGCCAGCTCGAGGTGGCGTAGGTAACACAGCGTCTGGGACAGCCACCAGCCGGCATTGAGTTCGGTCAGCTGCTCGCCGTAGACCTCGGGCACGAGCTCGGCCACGGTCCGCGGCTCGCCGCCCAGCGCCGCCGCCACCGACTCGACGCGCTCGTGCACGAGCTTCCGATTCGCCGCTATGTGGGCACCGACATCGGTAAACGGACGAGCGTGGCCCGCCACGCACAGGCGCGCGTCGAGGCCTTCGACGAGATCGAGCGAACGCAGGAACTCGCCGACGGGGTCGGGCGACCAGCCGTAGTCGAAGTACAGCGAGATCCGGCCCAGCAGGTGATCGCCGGAGACCAGCAGCCGACGCTCGGGCTGGAACAGACACACGTGCGAAGGAGCGTGGCCGGGGGTCTCATACGCGGTCCAGGTGCCGAGGTCGGTGTCGATCTCGACGCCCGTCACCAACGGGCGGTCTGGCTCGTGCCACGCCGCGATCCCGGACGGGAGCTCCTTCACGCGCTCGGCGTAGAGCGCCAGTGCGGCTTCGGGTACGCCGCTCTGACGGGCGACCTCGATCCGCCGCGCGAGGGAGTGCTCGGGATCCTGAAGGGGGCGCACCGCGTGCTCGTGGTTGGGGTGCATCCAGAGCTCGCAGCCGGCGCGCTCGAGGATCGGCGCCGCCTGCCCGTAGTGATCCGCGTGGGCGTGGGTGCAGGCAACGAGGCGGACGTGCTCGAGCCGGAGATGGACCTGGTGCAATGCGAGCTCGAGCTGGGCCAGCGAGCCCGGCTCGTGCATCCCGGTATCGACGAGGACGACGCCGGATCCGGCGGCGAGAGCCCAGGCGTTGCAGTGCGGGACTCCCGGCCACGGCAGCGGCAGCCGCAGACGCCAGAGTCCTGGCAACACGCGCTCCCCGCGCGCAAGCTCGCGCTGTCTCGGCATCGGAGGCAACGATATTGCGCGCGGGGCGGCCGGGCGCCCCAAGGCCGGGAAGCCGACCCGTAGACTCCAACCGCGTGTTCGTCTGGAGCCCGGGAAAGCCCCCCGAGCGGATCGCCGAGGGCGTCTGGCTGGTCCGCGGCGGCTTCCCCGCGAAGCTCATGAACGTCTACCTGATCGAGGACGGCGGCGGCGTGACGGTGTTCGACGCCGGAATCTCCGCGATGACGGGCGCGGTGGCGGCCGCCGGCGCCGACCTCGGCGGGATCAGGCGCGTCGTGCTCGGGCACGCCGACGCCGATCACCGCGGCGCGGCACCGGGCCTCGGCGCTGCCGTGCTCTGCCATGAGGCCGACCGCGCCGCGGCCGAGTCGGCGTCGCCCTTCCGCAGCTACTGGGACTTCGGGAGGCTGCGGCTCCCCGTGAACCTGGTCATGCCCAGGCTGCTGAGGCATTGGGATGGCGGCGCGGTGCGGATCGCCGGGGTCGTCGCCGAGGGCGACGAGGTCGCGGGCTTCCGGGTGCTGCATCTCCCTGGGCACGCACCGGGACTGATCGGCCTGTTCCGCGAGTCCGATCGCCTCGCGCTCTGTTCGGACTGCATCTACACCTTCGACGTGGAGACGGGGATCCCGGGTCCCCCGCGCGTCCCGCACCCCGCATTCAACCTTGACACCGACCAGGCCCGCGCCTCGATCCGGCGGCTCGCCGGGCATGACCCGGCGGCGGTGTGGGCAGGGCACACGGGCCCGCTGCGCGGCGACGTCCGCGCGCAGCTCGA
>Ga0302325_10004845_pt1 | contig 30985 bp, 25 predicted proteins | sample Palsa_T0_2_FD_201948 | JGI IMG/M metagenome (GOLD analysis project Ga0302325, IMG submission 201948) | Peat permafrost microbial communities from Stordalen Mire near Abisko, Sweden - Palsa_T0_2 | ecosystem: Environmental > Terrestrial > Soil > Palsa > Peat permafrost | place: Sweden: Abisko... | reverse complement strand
TTTACACCCTTTAATAGTCGACCGCTCCCTAGTTCCGTTCGATTTCAGATCTCGGCATGAAATCTTAAACGAGAAGGGCATTATGGTAGACGATTCTGGTATCGTCTTTGATGTCTCCGAAGAAGTGGCTGAGGCCTTTTTATGTCTACCTTGTCACCAGTCCCTGGCTGTTCGGAAAAAGATACCTGATGAAGCCTTAGCAAATTATCGCTGGATCGGAGATGTTCCATTAGAGTTACAAGGATTGACTTAGCTTGAAGAGGATTTGGTCTCCCGAGCCCATCTAATTGGAAAGATAATGCGATTGCAAAATCGTAATGTGACGTCTTATTTCTCAATCAAAGGTCACATGGTCCTTGTACCTCAGGACACTCGAAGGCTTGTGAATCTGTTGCCGAGTTCACCAGATTCGTTAGTGGATAACATACGAGTTGTTTAAGTTGGAAAGTCAATACCAAACAAGCTGAATCTGCAACAACATTTCACAGTGCGAACCGATAAAGTCAGAAAGGCATTGCAGTGGCTGTGTAATAATCATGACGATTATCAAGATGTACAAATCGATGACAACGAAATGAGCAAATGGCCACCTGTATATGTCGCTGAGAAGTTGATTAATTCAATGGCTCATTTGACAAATCCAACTCAGGAAGATGCCTCTCATTCAGGTTATGGAGTAGAAGATCTGGATGTCGTAAATGTTGAAGGCGACCTTCCTATATCGGCTTCGGCTTTGATCGATACAAATGGGGTGTCCGAATCACTGGTCGTTAGCAAGCTTCAAGACTTGGCCCGATTAAAAGACTCTGAGAAGATCATCAATGTCGTTCCTGGGACCCAGCTATTATCGGATTATAATGAGTGTCAATACTTCACAGCTGCTTTTCCTACTTTATTTCCTTATGGAACTGGCAAATATATCGATTCGCAACGACGAACATCAATCAGTCTGACCCGATGGATTCAGTTATTACTGCGACATTCGTCAAGGTACATGATTTTTAAGTCATGATGTTGACATAATGGGCTAGACGATTTCAGTCTCATCAAGCATTTGTCGCTCTCAGTTTTGATGTCGTAAGAAAGAGACATAATTCAGCTAAGGCACACCTTCAAACACAGAGCGATAACTGGGAAGCTACCGAGCAAATTTTGTCGTCACTTTCCAGTGATAAATTACGAGCTGCAGCTGAAAAGTCTCGCAAGCATCAAAAAATTACCGATCCCCAGGTGCTCACCTTGCTCAGACACATAAATCGCATCAGTGCAACTTCAAAGGGGTCAGATGAGAAGAAATCACATATGTTGACACAGTTAAAGTCATCTATCGTTTATTACAGCTGTCCACTTATTTTCCTTACTCTCAATCCTGGCGAACGATACTCGCCCTTGGCCCTTTTTTATGCTGGCGAGAAGATTGATCTCAAGACTTTCGATCCCGAATGTTGGACAGCTGCGAATCGCTTGAAAGTGATGATGGATTCCCCACTTGCAATGTTAGAGTACTTTCACACTACTATCAGTACAATTATCGAAGGACCATTAAAGCAAGGGTTATTTGGGAAGATGAGTCACTATTATGGCACGATCGAGTATTAAGGGCGAGGGTCACCTCATATTCACTTGGCAGTACATTCTAACAAAAAAATTAAACTAATAGTGATGCAGACTTGGATAGATGGAACGACGACCCCAGCAGAGATGCGCGATAAGGCAAAAGTGGATGACGATTTTCATATGCGACTACTACACTACATTTCAAGTCTTATTACTGAGACTCTCCTACCCAAAGTATCCGACGACAACTTAGAACAATATGGGGATGTGGCTTTCGGCTGGCGAGCCTTTCAGCCATTCCCAGATCCATCGACTTCTGACACTGAATTCGAAACACTAAAGCAATTGGATGTATATGATCTCGTTTCGTCACGAAATATACATTCGCAAAGTCACACACCTACTTGCTTCAAATACAGGCATAAAAAATGTCGGTCTAAGTTTCCTCGGGTTATTGTTGATGAGACAAATATGGATACTGAGACAGGTTTAATTCAACTGCAGCGAGACGATGCTTGGCTAAATGGTTATAATCCATGGATTATGCTTATGCTACGATCCAACCACGACTGCAAATTTCTATTCAGTCAAGTTTATGCTCTCGCAATCATTTATTATGTTATGAAATATATCTTTAAACCTGAACAAGCAGTTCATGCTAAACTTACGATCGCAGCTGCTGTCAGAAAGGATCTCAAAGACCTCGCCGTTCCTCAAACCTCATCAATATCGGCCTTCTCGTCATCGAGTAGATTCGAACCTTTAGTCAGTTTGGGAAAGCAGATGCTCAGTAAGGTATACAATGCTTTATATAGCCATCGCGAAGTCAGTCTACCAGAAGCAATTTCTCACTTGTGTGGATTCCTCGACCATTATACTTCAGCCACTTTTGTTAATATCAATACAAAGACTCTTCTTCACTATATTACCTGACAACAACAATTTAAACCCTCAGCTGAAGAGCAACAGTTACACGAACCTACAGCAACTAGTATCGAGACAACAAATACCCAAACAGATTCCTCCGAGGTATTTGATTCCGAAATCTTGATGACACGAAAAGGTTATCGTTTGATGTCGCCATTTGATGATTATATCTACCGAGGGCCACATCTGTCGCATATCTGTCTCTACAATTATCACAGACTCTTCTATAAGCAACCTAACCATAATGGCATTAATTTCAGCGAACACCACCCTCAGGCTCATACACATTGTCAGGTCATTCGGCAGTCCTCTTTTCCAATCCCAAATCTCTTGAGACGATTACTATTCCTTCGGCCAGATTTCAAAGACAAACAGGTCTGTGAGGACTATTATTGTCTTATCAGTGCTTTGTTTATTCTCTGGAGTAACGAGCATCCACTGAAATTGACATCCGATTCATAGCAAACTTGGTATCTCAATAAGATCTCACTGTCGCCCATGACTTTACGAGTCGCACAATTGATCCGAAATCTGGAACTGCTACATAAAACAAAAGACGAGGTTGAATTCGATAGGTTGCAAAGAACTAGTTTGAATGGTGAAACTGACGATGGAGATGCGATGGATGATACCAGCGGCTACGAAAATGACAGTCATGGCGAAGGGATGCATCTTAAGATGGAACCTCTTATATTGAATGTTCCCGAATATGTGCCTTCGAAAGAGGAAATCCAAGCAGCTGTCTTTGATACCGATGAAGGATTCTATGTTCAAGAGGCACTCGATGCTGGTTGTGACTATGGCTATTTCAAATATGCTCAAGACTTTAACGAAGAATCGCAAGAGTCGCAAGAATATAAAAGCCAAATGGGAATGGACTATAAGGATGACACCGAGCTAGATACAATACCTTTAGAGCATTTATCCGATGAACATAGGTTGCAAGAGTCTATCAGTCACTTACAGTCAAGTTCATAACTTTGGGCCACTTTAGTAAAATCGGTTTCTGAGACATTGATTTTTGAGAGCTCGCGACAAAACACCTTTTCGGCCATTTGAGCATCAATTATGGTCACCAGCACTCGCAAAAGTAGCAAAATGCCTCGGCCCCGTAAGCCAAGTGCCAAGGCGTGCGCGAATTCCTCCAAAATATCGAAACCTGAGCCTAAACAACGCGCTCCACAAAAGTTCGTCCCAAACATCAACCACGATGAACTTTGACGGGACGGGTTTGGCTCCCTTTTTGACGCGTTTGAGAACAGGAAGGGCGGGGGATTGGGAATTCGAACATGGTGGGGTACTGGGCTTGCGCTTCAGAGGCCGGCTCGACTTTCGGAGAGTCAATTTCGTCATGTTCTGGGGCAGGAAACGTCAAACCGTCGAAGGCGCGTGTGTGCCTTGATGAAATCGGTGATTTGGTCAAAAATCGGTGATGCGCCAACAGTTTTGTCCCTGACTGTAATAGAAGCAAGAGTCGTGAGGGCGGCGGTGGTGCTGGTGGGTTGTTGTTTCATCGTTAACGAAGTCTAGTACCAGACCTACAAACCTCAACACAGACCTTACCGACAGATAAATCCACGCACACCGACTCCCAAGATCGCAGTGACCCCCCTTCGTGCCCTGCGTGCCTCGATAAGAAATTACCCAGCCTTTACGCGCTGGCCAAGCCGTATCTTTTCCAATAATACCAGGACAAGATATTTAACGAGTACATGGAGCTGCGAAAAGGAGACGGATTTATTGCTGTCGGGACAACGTTTATGGAAATGGAGGAGAAATTCTTGGTCTGGTTGAGCGAGTTAGACCAACTTCGAGAGAAATGTGTCGAGGGACACACTCGCTGTCCCGAGCGAGATGGTGGACAAATGTATCGCCTTACTGTGGTGGAATCTAGTTCGTCCCCCGCTATTCCTCCTGCCCTTATTCCATTATCCCCCTTAATACTCGTTCCATGTGGGCTGACAACCAGGCCTACGTAACATCCCTCCACAACGACACCACCCGCTCAGGAACCTACCTCCTCGCCCTGCTAAAATACGCCATCACCCACCTCCCGCACTCATGGACTCTACTATACCGTGTGATAGAGCGATTTAAGGGCCTACGGTGGCGTGTTAAATTAGGATCTCTGAGAATGAACATCGCGAATCGGTTTCTCAAGGGACAGGTACGGTGGATTGGTTGCGGGGCTGATGGTAGGTGGTTTTCTTGGGGAGGGAGGTTCGGTGGTGTGGAAGGGAGGTGACGGAGATTGCGCATGTATATACTAGTAGTGTTGGGCATGGACATACGGGGGCCGGGGTCAAGGATGGGAACTATGGGAAGGATAGGAACTATGGGAAGGATGGGAAGGAAGGGAAGGAAGGGACGCCCGAAGGGGATCAAAGGACGGAAGGGGATACTACCGAGGAAACAGCAACTGCTGGGGCTGAGTTAGAACGTTCCGTCTTCTGCTTCTGTATAATCCACTTGTGTACAGCTTCATTATCCCGAAAATTCTGACTTTTGTTTTGATATAACTGATGGGACCGGGGGACACTTTGCGGACGCTGGATTGGCAATGGTGCCGTCCATTCGGAAACTTCGTCCTCCGAGACCGCATTTCAGTCGCAGAAAAACGAATCGTGGTCCTACCTCTTCCCGCGTTTGCAACAACGACTGATGGAGAAGCACCTACGACCAACAACTATTTCCAATTCGAGCGCGTTATTTGGACCTTCGGAGCAGCCTTGCATGTCTTCAACACTATTTCTACTATATCCATGAGAAGGTCCAGAGCCCCGCGTCGAGTTGCCATGAGGTGCGCCGATTGATTGCAATAACGTACTAAATTTTCGTATATCTGTGTACTCACCGATGACATGGCCAATCCACTTGATTCGGATAGTGTCCGAGGGGAGGTATATTTCCCGATTCCCCGTGCCTTCCTTCCTTCATTGTTCTCTGAGCACCGCTGATGTTAGTCTACCTTCACGTTACTCGAAAGCCAAGGTTTCACAGCAACGTAGTCCGCGCGGTATCTTCTAGGACAGATAATTCATTGGTCACTGGAGTTGCGGAAAGTCACACTCTCTTTCCCGCACCAAATGCGACTCTCACCCCAATATCCAGTTGACAAAATTCTTGTGGTTCTATGTAACCATACCTACCATGGACTTCGAAAAAGTGCTCACCTCAGCTATCGTTCCGCGACAGATTCCAAAAGTCTGAAGAGCATTCCTGCGAATGACTTCGGCGACAGAACGTATACTCTCCTTTCCAATATAACTGAGGTACAGTTGCAAACAAAAACACAAAACATGGAGTTAAGAAAAGTGAGATGGATACAAACAGCGAGGGGAACTATCTTCTTCATGAGATCTTGATCGAACCTGTGGCGGCTTTGCACCCTGTCCAACCTGGACCATAATCCGCGATCATCTCGAAGACTCGAGTGGAGGACGTTTCAATTCCAAACAGTCAACTTTCCCGCATTGTTTTTGTCGCATAAAATGCGGCCCCTTTCAATGAATTGCCAGCTACTTTACTTGCATTTGGGTCTGTCCTGCATCTGCCAAAATATCCAATAGCAAGCGCGGTCTTGCAGGTCAGTGTTCCCCGGGAAAATGGACATTCGATCGGACCGGAAATCGAACAAGCAGGGACTACAGATGGAGAGTCGAAGGACATGATTGTGCTCCCGTCCTTCCCCGTATACTTTCCTTGATATAATGTTGTCGGATTCCAAATTCGAAGGAACGATACATACTGCCATGGTCAGAAGGCTTTCCGTCAAGGATATTCGCACGGTCGCACGATGAGTTCCAGCCATAGGGCTTCAAAATGTGCAGAACGACGACAAAGCGAGAGCGTCGGACGGTGAGATTTGCGCCGTTACTTGTCTTTCTCGCTTTTTTTATCGAGGAACTTTCGGCAACGGTAGATGTTGTCCACCATCACACATACTTGTTTCCAACTAGTACTCTACCGGCGACATTCTAACTTAAAGCCATCAATGACCCTGTCCCTGCGAGGTGAATCAACCACCTCACGAGTCGACTTGCAATATTCTTGCTCTTCTTAGTCCTTTCATGTACCGTACCCTAAGGGAAAGTCAAGCTCCTTCAATACGATGTTGCACGAGATTCACAACGTACTCTCGCGAGTGTAACAAAAATTCGAGATGTTGCTTTTCACAGACGATGGTCTGTGTTTCTTTTAGGCTACTAACGAAAGTGCGCGTTGCCGGGAGTGCTTTGGACGTGGCGGGAGAACATGAGATGAGAATCGAATTTTAATGGAGGATTTCCCGGGAATGATAATATACGATACTGGAGAAAGGGTCGAAGGAGAGTGTCACCGAGAAGTGAAATACAATCAATGCATCGTGGAAGATACTCCTAGGACTCTCAGATGAAAATGCGGCGAAACCCTACGAAACCTCACTTAATACGGCCACTATCAATCCAATTCAGATAGTACCCCTTCCCATCAAATGCTATCTTACCATTGAGCACCTGTTCATCTCGGGAGCAACGAATGACGTCCGCATAGCCAACGATCACAGCGAGGGTTAACCTCGCCCGGCGAACGGATCCCCGTCTTGTACCACTATATTTACCAGACCATTCTTCAATATAACGACCATGTCAATTCTCTGGCGCACTACCGCATTTTTTGACTTTCGGGATGAGGTCTTTGGCGATCGCGGGAAAATAACCGACCGTATTTTTGGATCTTTCTGGGGATATTCTCCTTGCTCACCATTGTCTACGGGATAAAAAGAACCAGAAATACACAAACAATGCCTCCCAAGTCGTTTGAGGGACCGAATGTGACGACGACTGCGATTTTCGGCCCATCGATATTGATTTTCAGCATTGCAATTTTATATTTTTCGGAGAGTTCGAGAAGCGCCGGACCACAGAATTTACCCAATTCATAGGCTGTAACTTTATCATCTCATGGCTGACTGTAGGGGAGACAAAAATCGACGAGTTATCTGGATTTCGGAATCCCCTTTGGCGCCGAAATCGATTGAAAGAACGCAATAGGACCGCAGAGGTTGATGCTGTGCGTCTTTTTGGGACTGCTATATCTCCGTATAACCCCTCCACAGTCCCTGATATAGTGCTGACTGTAGGGGAGACAAAAATCGACGAGTTATCTGGTTTTTGGAATCCCCCCTAGCGCCGAAATCACGATTGAGGGAACGCGATAAGACGCCAGAGCGCCAGCAGTTGATGCTGTGCGTCTTTTTGGGATGAGCACTCCTCCTATTATATGTACGGGGTGCTTTGATGCTGTGTTGATGGTAGGGGACGCGCGATCGAGCGAGCGAGACTCGGATAACTTTTACGTCCGCCAAACGAGAATTGGGGAACGCGATAAGACTGCAGAGGACTAGGAGTCGCCCGCGTCTGTCTTTATGGGACTGGTACATCTCCTATTACATGTACAGGGTGCTTTGATGCCGTTCTGATTGTAGGGGACACATAATCGAACGAGTTCTCCGGATTTTGGAATCCCCTTGCGGCGGCGAAATCAAATAAAAACCCCTCGAAAACACGTCGATAAGTCACCGACGACGCCAGCAGGGACTTCAGCCAACGTCGTCGAGGACTAAGGTGACGAGAGCGCGATGGAATTACGATGATTGACCTCCGAAACGCGTTCAACGGGGAATTGGAAGTTTACCAATGGCCGTCAGCGCCACCATGTCAGCAGAACGCTTCTTCAACAATCCTAGTACGCCCACTTCTACTCCACCGGTTTCTTCTCTGCAGTTTATGTCCTCTTATTCATCGCAACGAAGACCGCTTCCCTGATGAAGCATCTCACCCGCAATCAACTTTCTTCACCACGGTGCCGAAATGGCAGAAACGTCCGGTTCTGCCATTTTGGCACCACACAATAGAATCACGTGACTTTCATGTCACTGCCGGCGAGGAACTCTTTTTGATTGAAACGTCTACCGCAACAATTCAGTGAATAGCCAACCGCCACCACGCAACTACTCTCCCTCGGAATCGTCAAATCGCTCTCGCGTGGGGAACTGTCCCGAAGTACACAACCTCCAAAAATCCCATCGACATCGTCGACGACCCCGTGCGCACACCTAGAGTTTTGGGACGGCAGGCGGAAATATCGATGGGATAAGGAGCAAGAGCATTCCTTTGCGATCTCAGGATGCCATTCTCGAGGAAGAACGGGCAGACATCAGGTGTTTTCTTCGGTCCAAGCAGCGGTCAATTACGGTTTTGTCGGCTACGTTCACCCAAAATGGACAACCGGATCACGCACGTGACACCGTGATCCGGTCGTCCCTGAGATGAAAATACGATGTTCTCGCGTGCGATACAATACCTCGCCCTGCGAACGACTGCAACACAATTCGACGACTCCTCCGAGTGTTCACACGTTCTCCCTTACGCACGATGAAACAGTCCGCATGCCTTTGCAATGCTCTTTGACATCACCGTAATGGTTCAAGAGTTGATATAAGTTCCGGGGCGATATCTGATCACTCATCCATATGGTTCTGAAGCCTCTACTTGCGGCCGGTTCTCTCCCCGATGGTTCCGTTGGCTTCATCCTCCAGCTCGTTTTGTTCCAGCGCAACCGGCTCGCAACAGTGCACTGCTCGCATCCAGCTAACCTGGGCGTGCCAAGGTTCCAATAACCAATTCGCGCGCTCGACGATGAACACTCCTGCTTCGGCTCCGGCTTGCCAGCGATGCTCCAGAATCGAAACTTCAGTTCCAAGTCCTGTTTACTGACTGCGCTTTAGTCAGCATGCTTCAAGCTCGAGCCGGAGCTCAAGCTCAAGTTCTCCTGTTTTCAACCGCGTTCTCCTACCACTATTCTCAGGCGCGAATTTTCCATCGCGAATTCTCGCAGCATCCAGCTCCCGTTTCAGCTCCACGATGCATTGCCGCCGAAAGATAAATACGATGTCCATGAAAACAGCGGCACAAAAACATCACCTAAATACCACCGAACACTCCAGCAAAGCCCGCCGATCCCGCAAGACTGCGAACGCGGCACTTCCCCGTTGACAGTACCAAGGACTTTCAACACGGAGATGATGCACAGCCTCAGCTTTGAAGCATATATACCGGGCCTCTCGCCCTCAAATTTATCCAGCTCCGGCAACGCGGAAGCCGGGGGATCGGAACTCAACGTTGGCTGTCCGGAGCTTCATTCCCGTCTGTCCATAATGCGATCTTTTGGCTGATTGTTGATTGGTCATCCTTTAGTCTTGTGGCTCACGATTGGATTGACAGATTGTTGACGGTAAATCAGAATCCGTGATATGCATAAGGCTTACTATATTTGGAGCATATCGAGATGCGCTCTGTGAGCGTGGAGCAGACGCCGCTGGACGGCACATGACACAACCGGGCTGGGATTCCCTTAATATTATTTATTCGTATATACAGGAGATTCTCACATCGATATCGATTTCTGTAGGTACGACAGAGTGTCGATTCATTTCCACATGTGAACGTCTCAGTTCATATCGGCTGTTCTCTAATGCTACCTGGCGGATTTACTATTGTTCCTTAAATTGAACAGTTGCGTCATTGCGAACACGAGACCATCCGCCAATTGTACCATTGTGGAGCCGATATCGGATACTGTGAGCTTAGTATTATTGCCATCTCACAACGCTTTCATTTTCTCAGAATCTACGGCCAGCTTCATATTGCCCGAATGAATACTCGCAAGCGTCTCAATACCAGTCCTTTAGAAGACTTTACTTCTCCCTCTAAGCAGTGATTGACCTGGGCGGGCCTCCACCGTGCCGCAGGCCCGGCCCGCCCACAAAATTGGCACGCCCTGTTGAGGATCAGCGCGATTTGAGCCGCATTTGTGGCTTGGGAGCTTAACGAGCTAGACGAGCTAGACGGGCTTAACGAGCTTGACGCTGGAGCAAAGATAAAAGGAACCAGCTAGCGCGTTGATAGAGAGCAATTCAAGAAGTTCAAAATCCGTACAATTGCTACAGGTTATGAGCCCGGAGCACCTACACTGCTAAAACAACGAAACAAACAAACAAACGAAAGCTACGATCAACGCAAAATCAACAAACTACCGAATCAGTATGTCCACGCACAAGAACGAGAAAACGGTCACCTTGAAGCAATTCAAGCCGTATGAGTACCTCATCTGGAAGATACAAGCCGAAGCTACCTTCCGCGTCCATGGCCTTCTTGACATCATCAAAGGAGTCGAAAAACATCTAGTCAACAAGGAATCGGAGAACAGCGATACCGAGATGACGATAAACGAAGCCGAAGCCGACCAAATCCTCGAATACCAACGTCGCCACAACCGTGCGTATCAGGCCTTGATCAACTGCCTCGAAACCGCTGATGCCATCAAGGTTTACACCCTCAAAAGCGCCCATGAGATCTGAAGGCGTTTCGAACAAGAATATGGTCAAATCTCAGAAATCAGGAGAACTACCGCACTCCACGAGCTGTATTCCTTACGCAAGGACAAGGCCACCCCCATGGATGACCACATTCGAACCTTTACCAGGCTTCAGACAATGGCCGATTACCACAGGCCTGCGACAAATCCTCCAATGAACAAAGAAGACATCAACCTCATCTCAGTAAAAGAGAACTCTAGAGAATGCAAACTCAAGCTTGATAACAACTAGTTTAGTCCTTATCGAATCAGCGAAGTTTCGGATTCAGGATATTATAGACTCTCAGAACTTGATAGATCACTATTTTGCGAAGGTTTTACTAGCAATCGACTGATGAAGTTTTTCTCATGCATTCATGAGAATAAGAATGATCATACTGATGAGGATGAGGATGAGGACGATGATAGTAGAGGCTAAACATAAGTATCAATGAACTCTTTAGATCAAAATCAGCAAACGGAACCGGTAGCTGCTCTTCAAAAAAAAAGACTAGAGATATACGCTACAAAACTGCAACACATACTCCTATCTGCTTATGATAATAGTTCTCAGGAGGATAAAGATAACTAATGAAGATGATGATGAAGGAGAATGGGATTGATGAACTGTTTTGCCTTCTGTTTCGTTTTCGATTTTTTTCACAATTAAGAGATAATTATATGAGAACGGGTGAAGTGTAGTGGTTTGTTGATATCATTTAATTTAATGGTCTTAATTGTCTTGACACAAGATAGTTAGATCTATAAATAGTCTAGTCACCAATGAAATCACTAGTTAACTCCTATCGACAATTTCGTGGCATCAACAGATAATTATCTGTTGGAACCTACGATAGCTCATAGGGACAGCTATCTACATCATTTCCAACATCTACAGCCATTCCACATTGATCCGTCGTGATCCGGTTCGATTCGGTTGAGAATTCGTCGAGATACGGTGAAAAGGGGTCAGCCCCTGAATCAGCACGCCCATGCAAAGAACACCACCTACGGGCCGTCAATCGTCGCATCCATCGAATAGGGACCAAAGGGAACATGGAGGAGACGGCCAGTATCCACCCCTTGACGGTGAAGGGCTGGATAGCCCCTCTTAGCACGAAAACATTACACCCCTTGCCCTCGAAGAGCAACCTTCTCTCAGAGCGATCATGACAGCCATCCAGTCACTACAAATGGCAGTCAACGAGAATCGCAGGGACACACAGGAGAATCAGAGACAAATCCAAGACCTCAACGCTCTCTTCGTGCGCATGAACAGCTCACCCGGCAGAGACGCTCGTTCTCAATCCCCAGCGACGATGCGAAGACCCTCGCCAGTGCAAGAAACGCGATTTGGAACAGCTCCGCCGGATCTGTACGGACATCCTCGACACATCCATGAGGAATACGCCTACACAGCTCCAGCTCTGAATCGTGCCAGCACATTGGCTCCAGAGACACGTCCCCTCGAACGAGAAACCTCGGCACCACGCGACATACCCTCTTATCGCCCTTCCGGAGACGCTAGGAACAGCCCCGCAGCCCCCAAGATGAGCATCAAAGCACCGACCTTCTCAGGTACCGACCTAGAAGACGTCGCAGTATGGATTTGGCGCACCGAAGTCTATCTCCGAAACATACGGACACCCCCCGAGGACTATTTCAACTTCGCGATGTTCCAAGTCAACGACGAAGCCAGCACATTCGTCTACGACCTAGTCCGCAAGAACAACGGTCAGATGCTCTCCTGGGATGCTTTCAAAGCAGCCATGCGCCAACGGTACGAGAAACCTTCCATCCGCAGCGACCTCCTACGTCAACGCTTGGACCAGTTGAAGTTCGAAGGACCTTCTCAGATGATCGAATACTGCACTGCATTCCGGACCATTGAACAACAGCTACACGATATGGGCTTCGAGGATAAGCTCCGAAACTTCCTGAGACCCCTACCTCCCAACGGCCAATTCCACATCAAGCTAATGGATCTCGGCGCCAAGGATATGGACACCGTGTACCAAGCAGCACGTCAATGGGCACACGCCTTCGAAGGAACCAGAGCATCAAGGCCCCCGCATCTCAGACACCCGAAGAAAAGCGTATTTCACCATGCACGGCGACCAAACGGCATCTTGGCGACCCCACCGAAAAAGGAAGCACCCGGCGAAGAACTCAACGTATTGAATCGGGTGGCGACAGATACGGATCAATGTTTCAAATGTGGACGGAACGGACACTTCCAGAGCGACTGTCTTCAGAACGGAAAATCGAGCTTCGGTGGCAAAAGGGGTCACTTTGCGCCGAAGCGGGGAACATGGAGAGGAAGGAGAGGGCAGACACACAGACCTTCCTTCCGCGGCATGCGAGATGAAGAATCTGACGATTCGGAGGAAGGATACGTATACAAAACGGTTCACTACTACCATGAATCGCCAGACGGCTACACGGAGGACCGGTACGACGAAGATGACGACTACGAGTACCAAGAGCGGTCAGAAACCTTCAACGCCATGACGATGTGCGGATCTGACACGGATTCGGACTCAGATTCGGACCTAGACACAGACTCGGAAGACACGGCAACGTCATACGACGACCTCTACAGGATATCGTCAGATGGACTTGAGGCTAGGACACCGAAATCGACTGTACTCCCTATCTATGACGCAGAAATCGGTGGCACCATGCGGAAAACGATAATCGACTCTGGAGCTAGCACATTATACATCAGCGGGAAGATGGTCAAGGATCTGGGCCTCCAGACAACCAAAATCAAACGTCGGCGTGTCAAAGTTGCAGACAACAGCCGATGCGTCGTCAACAAGATCGCTACAGTCGATGTCAAGGTCGGAAACCTTCCTACGGAGACTCTCTCGGCGTATGTATTCCCTCTAAAAGACATAGATCTCGTTCTCGGTCTCTCCTGGCTAGAAAAGCATAACCCGCACGTCGACTTTCGTCAGAAATCCTACGAATTCTCCCGCAACTGCAGAAAATACCTTCTGCATCCTGTCGGCAGACCTACGAGGATCCGCGTCGTCAGCCCAGAAGACTTCCGAACGTTTATCCAAGAAGATCAAGAGCACATGCACCTTGCGTACCTCCTTCCTATGGTCGACCTCGGCGAAAATAACGGCGACGGCGTAGCAAAGGCAGACATTGGTCGCCCGATTAGCCGACAAGAACGTCGTCAGCTGGAGAAGGAGAAGGTGAAGATGCTAAAGTGGATCAAAAGGCACCACGACAACCTTCTGCGAAAGATTGGCAAGCCCGCAAAGCTAGAACCTTTCGTCATCGACACCGGCGACGCAGAACCGATCAACATCAGCCCACGGCCGTATTCTCCCGTGGATCTGGAGAAGATCAAAGCATTCATCGATGAGGGAGTCAAGAACGGCATCATCCGAGAATCAGAATCACCCTGGAGCGCACCTATCGTCCTCGCCGCCAAGCCAAACGGAGGAACCCGCGTTTGCGTCGACTACCGCGCTCTCAACAAGATCACAAAGAAGGACGCTTATCCTCTTCCTCGCATTGATGAGTCATTCTCGCAGTTCCATGGAGCACGCTTCTTTACGACCTTGGATCTCTTATCTGGATATTGGCAAATCGCTATGGATGTCGCGTCGCGCGAGAAAACCGCATTCTCAACAAGATACGGACATTACGAGTGGCTAGTCCTTCGCTTCGGAGTGGCAAATGGACCTGGAGGATTTCAGAAACGCGTTAACCGGCTCCTGGCCAAGTATGTCGACGTTTTCGTCATCATCTACATGGACGACATTCTGATCTACAGCAAAACACTAAAGGAACACGTCGAACACCTCCAGCTAGTTCTCAGGGCCCTCGCTGAGGCAGATCTGATCCTCAACATCGACAAATGTCAATTCTTTCAGACGGAAACACGTTTTCTCGGCCACATCCTCACTCGCAACAGCAGCGCACCAGACCCCCGCAACATTGAAAAAGTCATCAACTGGCCTACACGACGAACGATCACCGATGTCCGTGGATTCAACAACCTCGCAAACCATTACCGCCGATACATCAAGGGCTTCGCAACAATCGCCCTACCGCTAACCAACCTTCTCAAAGGGTCCCCAGTCAAAGGATCCCCTGTCACTTGGACGTCAAAAGAAGAACAATCTTTCCAGGCTCTCAAAACAGCGTTGACGTCAGATCCAGTCCTTCGGCACCCCCGCATAGGTCAACCATTCATCATCGACCCCGATTCGTCGCAATACTGCATCGGCGCAGTCCTCCAGCAATCATTCCGAGATCCGGATGGCCAAATCCGACTACACCCCATCGCGTTTGAATCGAAAAAGCTAACAGAGACAGAGCAGAACTACTCCACGCAAGAACGGGAACTTCTCGCAGTCAGACATGCGCTAAACCATTGGCGTCACATCGTTGAAGGCAGCGAGATCCACATTCGCACGGACCATTCATCGCTTAGCGTATATCGACAAAAACGACCTATGACGCGTCGTCTAGGGAAGTTCATGGAGGAAATCGAGCACTATGATCCTCAGATCGGCTACCGACCTGGTCGTTTGCAAACGGTACCGGATGCGCTATCACGAATTCCTGGTCAACGCGAAGAAGGAGAACCGGCGAGCACAGATAGATTCTTGGAGATTGGAGAGGGGGAAGGCGACATCAACGATGAGACAGAGCACGGCGACGGCGACGGCGATATAAACAACAGGAAAAACAAACAGAAAGATACCCCGGCGACTAGCATGAAACCGAAAATACGGCACAATTCTTTGTATTTCGATCAGACTAGACGTTACCTGCATGCAAAGCATATAGAGGATGAGATAGAGGATAGAGTGAAGAAGGATGCATTGATGTACAAGTTGAAAGATGGTATATTGTATCTTAGAGACAGTGGAGTTCGCGTTATCATGGATGGAGCATTCTTTGATGAAGTTGTGGGTGCTATGCACAAGGATTTGGGACATTATGGGAAAAGGACGACTTTGGATGGAGTAGCATCGCGATACATCGTCACAACGGACATCTGGCGCGATGGCGCAAAAGAACTGGACACCTGCGTGCCCTGTCAACTCTACAAACCGACACCAGCGCCCTCGGCAAAGCTCAACGCAACTATACACCCCCACGGCCGGAAGCGCGCCTTCGACTTCTGGGAGATCGACTGGGTCGGCGCTCTGATCGAAACGATAAACGGAAACAAGTATCTTCTTACGGCAATCGATCTAGCGACGTCAAAGGCTTACGCACGCGCCCATCCAGAAAGATCTGGCGCCGCCGCGGTGGAATTGCTAAAGCACATCATCTATGAGTGTGGGAAACCTTCGGAGATCTTGACAGACAACGGCGAAGAATTCTGTGGCAGCGAATTCGAGGCATTTGTCAAACGGTATCACATTCGGCACAACTACACATCGCCTGGACATCCGCAGACCAACGGCAAGGTTGAGAGGCTAAACCACGAGCTGATAAAGCGTCTACAAAGGATCTCAGCGGAGGAACGGCATCAGATGGACAAATGGGACGAGTATATACCGCAAGCGCTACTGGCGTTCCATGCACATCGAAATCAACGCATGGGATGTTCTCCTTTCTATCTCCAGTACGGCATTGAACCAGTTCTTCCTCACTCCTCGATCGTCTCCTCACCAACCACAACATTGGAGCGCGAAGTCGCAAAGCACGATAGATGTACCAGAGTCCAGAACCTCGATAAACATCGCACGGAGGCTACTGATCGATACCGCGCCGCATTGGAAAAGCTCGCAAAAAGCAGAGACGACACAGCGTTCCTCAACGACCCCATCATGCCCGGCGACCTTGTCATGCGAGAGCCCCTGAACCGCAAATCGAAGTTACACCCACACTGGGATGGCCCATTTGTTGTTCTTGGAGCCACAGATAAAGACGTCTACCAGTTAGCCATGGCGAATGGATACACACTTCCAAACCTGCACAATGTCGCGCGTCTACGACGGCTGGATAAGAATGAGAGACTTCGATATGCCGGAGACTTCTGGGACGCATCAAACAGGCTCAAGCTACATGACCGCATCGCCAAGGAACAATCCGAGCTCAACGATGTCAATAAGCGCCTCGCCGATGTGACTAGGCAACACCTCGAAGATCAACGCAACCACACCTGTACAGACCTCACTGAAATCGCAAACATCGCAAAGGAAAAGCGTGAGAAGGAGAACGCTTTGAAGGACGCGCGTATCGAGCAGGAGAAGCTCACCGAGGGACTTGCCGAGCCCAGGCAGTCAGGGCGGGCCCGCAAGGCACCCATACGCTTTGAGAATGCGTGAAATGGTTGATATCGGAGGTTTGGAGGGATACATTGTTTTCATCGTTGGACAGCACTAGTTCTGGTGGGATTTGTCATCGAACAGTCACTAGTTCTGGTGGAGTTTGTCATCTGGTTAATGTGCTGTGCACAAGCCTTGAGGGAGGGCAAGTGTTGATGTCGGTTAATTTAATGGTCTTAATTGTCTTGACACAAGATAGTTAGATCTATAAATAGTCTAGTCACCAATGAAATCACTAGTTAACTCCTATCGACAATTTCGTGGCATCAATAGGTTTTTTTAGTATTAATCTAGAATTTCGGGATAATGTATGGCTTTAATCAGGGTATTTATTGTTTTCGATAGTGTAAGCGAGAACCTTGATGACACTGATAAAAAGGGGATTATGATTATGACTAGAAATCCTGACGATAATAAAACTAGCTAAAGCCATAAATGAACGAGATTTCGGGCCAGAAACCCGGACATTAGAAAACACCACCACAATAGCTTTGTGAATATCATCCTTTCTGGTCAATATTGCCAAACATAAGCTCGCTCTACACTTTGCAAAAAGTTGCAATAAGTAAATAAATATTCCAATTCTGACTGGCCGCCCCTGTCATTAAATATCCCGTACTCTCAGAGAACAAATTCGCTTGTCTCTCAAGACCTCGTTGCCATCATCTTCGATCATTCCACTGATGACAGAGCATTGACTGTAAGAACTTTTGTTAATAGATCACTCACGGTTAGTTTGTTCCTAAATAACTGTATCTCCTTGTGCGATTAAAGTCAGCCACTCACCATTCACGAATGAGTTTGACATTCGAAAGCCTACTCGACTTGGATCAATACATCACAGACTTGAAAAGATCCGTCAAGCACATATCAACCAATGACTCTCGGTTGGCTGAAGAGTGGAACAAACTCGGCAGGGCATTACACACTCGATTCGAGTACAACAACGCAACGCAATTGAAAGACCTCCACAATGCCATCGCGGCATGGCAAAGCGCAGTCGACGGGGATCCAGCTGTCGCAATTTATTATCGCGACCTTAGCCTAGGTCTGCGTACCTGTTTTGATCGAACTGGATCTATCAATGACCTCAATAAAGCAGTGGCCATGGCCGAAAAAGCGACAGAATTGCTTGAATCCGTCGACCAAGCCGAGCAGGCGGTTATCTGGAATGTATACGCCGGAATTCTTCGACGACGCGGTGAGCAGACTGGTTCACGCGATGACTTGGATAAATCCATAGCGGCATTTGAAACTGCGATCAGTTTATCTACGGACAGCAATTTCCTACACAACCTTGGCAATGTGCTGCAAACTCGCTTTGATATAACTGGAAACATTGACGACTTAAATAGCGCCATCAGTAAATACCGAGCAGTTGATTCCGATGATCCATTCGAAGGGGCCGCGTATGCTAGTAGCCTTGGAACCGCATTGGGAAAACGATACGACTGGCTTCGAAATGAAAAGGATTTGGAAGAATCGATTGTAGAGAACGAAAAGGCTGTCAACCTTACTCCGGAAGGCCATCCTGATCGACCTATGTACCTGAACGATCTTGGATTATCATTGCAAAGGCAGTTTGAACGAGACGGAGATATCGATGCTCTAGAAGACGCAGTTGCCCATGCAGAATCCGCTACTTTCTGTTCTGTTCGTGACCCGGATAGACCGATGTTTCTAAACAATTTCGGCATTGCGTTACAAATCCATTTCGAACGTTTCGGCGAGTTGAAGGATCTGAATTATTCGATCAAGCAAATGCTCGAAGCTTCCTCTGCTGAAGGCGCCGATAGACCAATGTTTCTGAACAATTTAGGTTCGACATTGCGAAGAAGGTTTGAACAGATTGGATCTATGACAGATCTGAACGAGTCAATTCGTTCATTGAGAGAAGCTTTGAAGTTGGTGGGAAAAGAACATGATCGAGCGGTTATATTGCACAATCTTTCCATCTCGTTGCAAGTCCGATTCGAAAGTGTCAAGGATGATGGATTGATGGAAGCAATTAAATACAGCGAAGAAGCTGTGTCATTGAGTGAAGGATGGGATATAAGATCAAACCGCTCTGCATTTTTGATCGGCTTAGCAAATCTTTTTGAGAAGGAGTTCGACTCATCTGACAACCCTTCAGTATCTTCACTTGAACGAGCGGTCAAATTGAAGAACGCAGCCGTCGATTCAACGTCAAAACATAATCCACTTCGAGCCTCGTATCTCAACAGTTTGGGAATCTCCATGGAACAATTATATCGCAACAACGACGACGCGGAGCTCCTAAATAAATCGATCCAAGCGAGACAGGAGTCAGTGAATTTGACTCCACGCGAAGACCAAAACCGAGCCAAGCGCCTTTATAATCTTGCCGTCGGTATTTCCGTCCGGGCCGAAAGAATGCAGAAGTGGTACGATCTCTACAAGGCAATTGAGATGTGTGAGGAAGCAGTCGATCTCAAGCAATGCTCCCCCGCAGTTCGTATTTTAGCTGCATCATCCGCGAGTCGTCTGGCACACGACTATCTCCACGACGTTGACATAGCGAGGAAATTCCTCGTCAAAGCAATTGAATTATTCCCCCTGCTGAGCCCGCGAATGTTAAATCGATCCGACCAACAACGGGCGCTATCTGAGTTCAGTGGCCTTCCTGGACGCTGTGCTTCACTGATCCTCGATACGAACGACACATTTGAAGCTCTGAGATTGCTGGAAATCGGCAGAGGCGTCATGGCGTCGTTGTACCTTGATACGCGAACAGATCTTACCGATTTGGAAACATCTCATCCTCGTCTTGCTCGACGATTTCGACAACTTCGAGATGAATTAGACATACCAGAAAACGATACAAACGACCCCGGTTTAAACGCCAATAAAGCTCTGATTGTGGGTCAATCAGGACGAAGATATTCGGCATCTCAAAAATTAAACACGGTTGTCCAGAAAATACGATCCCTGAAAGGCTATCAAAACTTTCTCGGCGGTCCATCTCTTCAAGATCTCCATGCCTTGGCAGTCCCTGGACCAATCGTTGTCCTCAATGTGTCGGAATACGGTAGTCATGCAATTGTCATCACGAAGGAGCGATTGAAGACTATCAAATTTGGCAAGTTTGACAACAGCCAGGTCCGAGAACAAGCACTTGCCTTGCTTCGGACGCTGCAAGACGACACCCCCATTTCAAGGCGACAACTGAAACTCAAGTTAAGTGAGATTTTGAGATGGTTGTGGGATTCGGCGATCGAAGAAGTCATTAATGCGTTGGGGTTGCCCTCGAATTCAGAACCTCAAGTGTGGTGGATGCCAGTGGGAGTTATGTCATTGTTTCCTATTCATGCTGCGGGGGACAATCGAATTGGAAAGTCAAATAATGTTTTGGACCATTGCGTGTCTTCCTACGTATCGACATTACGAGCGCTGCACCATTCACGATGGCAGTTGGAAAAGTCATTGGAAAGCGGCCGACGTCCCATGACTAGGAGCGTGTCAGCAATCCCACAACCGTCGCCGCCGGAGATACTTTTTGTCAGTATGTCTGAAACGCCGGAGAACAGCAAGTTGGACTCTGTTAATGAGATTCGAATTGTTGAAGAGAATATTGCAAGGTCAATCAGACGAAAAGTCCTGGAGAAGCCCACGAAAGAACAAGTCCTGGGAGACCTTCGAGATCATAAGGTCGTCCATTTTTCGTGTCACAGCGAAGTCGATCCCGACCCTTCTAAGAGCCGCCTTTTGTTAACGGACTGGAAAACGGATCCATTGACAGTCGCGGATATCGTCGGATTGAAGATTGACCACGCGGAGTTGGCGTATCTCTCTGCCTGCCATGCTGCAACTTCTATCGATCACAAACTTCATGACGAGGGAATTCACATGGCTGGTGCGTTTCAATTGGCAGGTTTTCCCTGCGTTGTGGCAAGCTTATGGCATGTTGGAGATAGTTGTTCCTTGGTTGTTTCTGAAAAGGTGTATGGTTCAATTCGACAGAGTGAGATGGACGTTAGAGTGGCAGCGTACGGGGTCCACAAAGCTCAAAAAGAAATCAGAGACCAAACACGATCACGTCCAAGGGCGAACGGTCACGATGATCCTCTCGAATGGGCTCCCTTTATCTATGTAGGCGCGTAGTTATATCTTACGAACGTGCTCCCATGTATATAATTAATGGAGTATAATAAAATCATCGCTTTCAATATCCCAGTCGGCCATACTCAGTTCAAGATCTTCAAATTGCATCTCATCGACTAAACCCACCTCGATCATTTGTTCAGCTCCTCCAATCCTGACAGTCCCGAAAGAGATTTCCCATTGACTACCTCCCAATCTCAGACGACTGTTTTCATGACTGTAGAACAGACTAAAACGAAGTTTACGATATTGTAATCCGACAACACGTTCACCGGCGGCGAAAAATGAAGACGTGGTTGAACTTGTGATCGTCGTATCCTTCAGAGTGATCAATCCAACCACTAAAAAGACCGGAGTATCTTGATTTGCCTCTTCTATCCAGAATCTGGCTTTGGGGTCATCGCAGATACGTTTGAAATATTCTTTTGGATGAGATAGGGTGTATAATGTCGTCTCAGATGCTTCGAAATTGAAATCTCGTTCATATTGCCGGCCGCCGTCGAGCGAGAATAGTCTTGACAAGGCTGACTTCCATTTATTTTGTTTTCCGACGTATTGTTGAACATTTTCCAACGACCGCCGAGTCAACCATTGAGCTGGAATTGTTACTTGCGCAGGAGGGATAGGCCAGTAATCTTGGATAGGATTTCGAATGTCAGTGACTAGGCGACCGAGTACAAGTTCTTCCAGCGTGAAGAAAGAGACATGAAGGATGGTAAGGGCCGTAGGGCGCGCCTCCTCGGGCTCAGTCATATTTTGCGTGAGTGTTGTCTGCGATGAAGATGCAGATTGCAGAGTCGCCGCTTCTATAGTCGGGCTATCATCCGGTATGAATCTGAGCAATTCCTTTGCATAGGCCGCGGCTGTTGCAGCAGCATAGTCTTGCCATTTGCTGTTCTTGTGTGAATCAGAGTAGTCACAAATCCCTCTGATGACGACACATGGAAACCAATTCATCAAACCCGCTGCCTCCATCTCGAAACACATAATCTTATGCTGTTTTGCCAGTGCATCCCTTTTAATTGCATCTTGCATGACTTGGTTTCCTGAGGCGATTGTGCCGTAACGAATAGCTGGATTGGGACCTCGAGGTTCTCCACGGACTAAATTTGCTCGATCACAATTCGCACATGTTTTGCTCCCAACGTGTGTATATTCCGACTTAAACAGCTCGTCCCGCTCGTTTACAGGATATGCGAATTCGTTTGGCAGTTTTGTATTAGTTGGCAGGAGATATACTGAAATTTTGCTGCCATCTTGAATTCGATGTTCCGCTCGCAAAGCAGTGATTGCCGTACGAAGTACTTGAGGTGGCGAATTCAGGAACCCCGTTATTGTGAATCCTCCAGGTACAGTTCTTCCCATATCATACTGCAATACTCCTCCATTGCTATTATTTGGCCTACTCACGACAATATCTCCAAGTCGAACGTCTTTTTTCTCGTCCGAGCTTGGTACGCCACCCGCAATACCGACCATCAATCCAAACCGTATTGACTTGAAACTCAACCTCATCTGGGACGCGACATGGGCAGCTGAATTCGTGCCGTATTCTCCATCCGGTAGACACGCGATAACGACGTTGTGCTTTCCGATACTTCCCAGAGAATATGCGTTATCGTCGGTTTTGTCCTGCGGAAGGGAATCATGTCGTTCATCCAACATGGCTTTTGCCGCAGCCAGCTCGGAATGCAGTGCGCAAATCCATCCCACTTTATACTCTTCATGACTTAGGGAAACCATTCTGAAACTCACTCTTATTTATTTAGAGGCTTGGTTTAAGGATATCGATTGTGAAGGGACAGGGTGTTGGACAGACCGCAAACGGCGCTCCGTGAGGCCACGTTTTGACTCGACACACGTAATTGTGCAGCACACAAATTGTCGTGCACGGGCATCCTATGGGCTTGAACCTTAAAACCAAGAGCGGAATACGTAGTGTGGGCTTAGATTCGGGAGTGGGATTTTGTGGCGATCCAGAGGTACAAAGGAATGAAGTGCGGTCAAATTCGGCGGAAGAACTCGGGTGCGACCGAATTTTCGTGTGGGTCCGGTCCAACCTAAATAGTACTACCGCCCGGAAGCCCACATGATGACGCGGCTTTCCACGAATGACTTAACGCATGGTGACACGCCTAGATATCTACGCTCCCCTCCAAATCTATCAAGTCAAAGTTGTCGATGTTCACCATTTTTTGTCGTCGGCTAGAACTCCCAGTTGACATTCTACATACATCGCAATTAAATATTGCCGCGAATTCCGGCCTCGAGACTGGATTTGCCAGATTCAGGGTAAATACAAACCTGTTGTAGGTTTTGTAGGGTAGGGCATAGAATATCAGTCATAGGCTGGCACTACGCCATCTTCAATACATTGATCACTTCTTCAGTTCCTTGCGCCGCGAGCTTGCTCTCTCTATTGCTCTGCAATCCTCCACTAGCACCTCGAATACAACAAAACCGACCATTATCGCCGCACACCTTCCACCGTATAATTCGATTCTCGCTACCTTTGATTCCTTTATTACGACCCCTCACCTAGTCTGCTTAGATACATAATCGTCATGACTAGACTATCGCATGAAGACTACAAGATAGGGTGGATTTGCGCATTACCCTTGGAATTGACCGCGGCGCTAGCAATGTTGGATGACACTCACGAACGCCTTCCCCAGCATAAGAACGACGATAATTCCTATGTTCTAGGCCGCATCGGCGACCATAATGTTGTGATCGCTACCCTGCCAGATAAAGAGACAGGTACCAACTCCGCTACACAAGTAGCCGCACATCTATTGCGGACCTTCGACTCGGTGAGAGTGGGACTAATGGTCGGTATCGGAGGGGGTGTTCCCAGCCCCGAGAATGACATCAGACTTGGCGATATTGTAGTGAGCAGACCAACAAATGATACTGGAGGGGTTATACAGTATGACTACGGAAAACATTTGCCGGATGGATTTCAACAATCGGGAATTTTACTAAATCCTCCACCTCGAGTTCTCCGTGGCGCTATTGCACAAATGAAGGCGCGGCAGCCACTTCCGAGTCATAATTCTCTCTCCCATCATCTTTCGACATCTACAAACCCGAGGCTACCTCCAGAGTTCACATATCCGGCTGGTGAGCGAGACGAATTATTCAAAGCGAAGTACTTGCACATTGGAGGCGGGACATGCGGAGGCTGTAACCGCGCTAATCTCGTCGGTCGGGACGCAAGGCCTGACCCCTGTATACCGGTTGTTCACTATGGTATTATTGCGTCCGGAAACCAAGTCATGAAAGATGCCCTCCTAAGGGACCAATTGGCCGCTAAATACAACATCCTTTGCTTCGAAATGGAAGCGGCAGGGTTGAAGATCGCATTGCCGTGCCTCGTCATTCGAGGTATTAGCGATTACTCTGACTCCCACAAGAATCAACAATGGCAAAAATATGCGGCGGCTACAGCGGCAGCGTACGCCAAGGAACTCCTCAAATATGTACCGATAGAAAAGATTCTCGAGACCGACTCCCCGTCTACGACAGTAGTTCCTGGAATTACCCCGTCAGGATCCAATCTTTCTCCCGCAACCGACTCTTCGGTTACAACAGGGGTTTCCTCGGTCAATACTACATCTCATGCCAGATTCTCCCCGATTGGACCCCCCGGCCCTAAAATACGTCCCCCAAATACTCGTAGCAATAAAGCTTCGCCTCGATTGAACCTTTTGATATCTCCATTTCAAAAAACATCAGAGAAACCCCATATTACATATCAACGACTCCTCAGCCGGAATTCCTTTGGCAATGCCTTATATTGGCCAGTCGATGTTACCGATATCTTCCCTGGCTGTGTGGGATATTTCAATGAAAACGGCCACTGGAAGAAATTGAAAACGGACGTCAAGTCGGACGGAAAAAAATTACCAAGTGACATCGGAAGAGTGGACAGTGGAGATTTTGCTTGCGGTGTCATTACATCCTCTAATGTACGTCAGATCGATTTCGATCTCACGGCCTCAATTGAGTACATTCCTTCCTACGAAGAGGATCTGACTGGGTATAGTGGAACAGTAGCCGGCATTCCCGCAGCGGCAGAATTTCGAATCCAAGTAAGTAGCATGCACAAAGGTGCCGCCCTACTGCAATGTGATTCGGTCACTAGGAATACAATTACCGGTAATGTCAATGCCCTTAAGGAATGGGGAGCAGCGAACGCTAAATACCTTTTTGAGAAGGAGCCTGATACTCGTGAATATGGATTTGTTGTCGTCACTTCAACTTTTCGAACTCCAAAATGTTCTCTGAGATGTTGGCCAAAAACGGATGACACATATTCTCCAACAAGTGATGAAGTGGCGATACGCAGCAAGGTATCTGGCCACATTTTAGCGCAATGGGGCCAGTCGGGTTGGATCAAGGTTCCAGTCAAAGAGGATTCGGTAGGACTTGATCATCTCTGATTCACTGACCTTCAGGCTTCCACGGAATTTGTGGTTTTCATTGAAGGCTATTTATATTGGGGTCATAGACTTGGTTTTCCTCCCCCTCATCGCTCGAATGACGTACGTTTCAAAGTGGGTTACCAGACTGATGCGTCCAGAGAACATATCGCCATGGTGACCCGTACGAAGAAGATGATGGCTCGGAAAGCGCGGAAGGCGACGAGGACATAGATACCGATGACGACGACGACGACTACGGCAGGCCTTCCCCTACAAGTGCTGACTTCAATGTGCATCTTGATGATGACCAAGTGTATAAAGTACATTGTGAAGAGTGTTTTGGTGATGCTACGATCGGTGGAAGGGATAAAACAAATTTCACAAATTGAGAGGCATATAGTTATACTCGGCTACGTATTGAATTAACAGTGTTTGAACGAGCGTTGCTGCTAAGAATACGAGTTGTACATCTGAATCACGTGCCTGTATATATATATGGCGCCCAAATCGAAGGCTCTTCCGGATATTTCATTCGAAGATCCAGGATCCCCTGATGAAATGCTTGCGACGCGCGGGTAGTCTGACCCTGAAGGCAATCGTAAAATGACTTTGCCATATGAAACGACGCGTCATCGTCAGCCTTCCACAAACATCCTACAACCCCAGCGAACCCAGCGACCTGAAATGCCGTGCTCAACGCAATTTGTTCGTCTTCCAAAGATTCAGCCTGGCTAAGCGCTGTACTGCATGCAGAAAGGTAGGCGACGGCACCGGGGTCAATCTTGATTCGAGCCATACGTGCGACTGTTAGACTTCCGTCTTTGAGTAAAAGTCTGCTTTTCGAAGGATCTGTTTCTGGGACAGCATGACAGATACAATGGACGATGGATCGGTTTTGAAGTTCGTGGCACAGGACTTCCACATCGATATTATCCAGATACTCTGCTTGAAGCTTTTCTCCCAAAATGTATTTAACTCGATAGCCTTCATCTTCGGCTAGTGGCAGATCGCTGTACCCGGGGGTACTAGGCATCGCAATGATTAGAGCCCTGTTGCTAAGCGAGAAATTGCTACGATTGCGCGAATACTTTAAAGCTCTGATTGACGAAGTATACGACGAAATGACGCAGTCCATAACAGTGCGACCTTCCAATGGAGCCTTGTGATATCCAGCCGCATGTATCGGTAAATATGAGATTGCGCCAGTAGGGCACCACCACACCCGTGGCAAAATGGTTGGTTTTTGTCCAATATATCCAAGCTTATCGAAAATTGGTTCGACAAAAACATCCCAGAGCCACTCTAAAATCCCGAATATGATTTGTTGTTGCTCTGCTACTATCGTTCGACGTTTTTTGGTTTTTTGTACCTTTCCTATGTTTCATTAGTTTGGAATTCAAACTGACGGGGTGGCGGGGAGTTACCCTTCACCGGTCGCGTAATCTCATTAACCGCCGATTGAAATAACGCCACCTTTCCGTTGACCTGATCGATCTCTAACTTGGGCAAAGTCAGATTGATAATCCCATCTTCGTGGACAATCAGAGCGTCGGAGCGGAGAGCGCTGACATTGAGGAAGATAATCGGTCCATGTGCAGCTTGCTTTCTAAGCTCCGCCTCTGGCAACGGGAGCCCAAAATACTGAAATCCGTCGATGTCGCGAATTTCGTTTTGCAAAGATTCGAAATCTAAAGCGGCTTGATGCAAATCTGGGTGCGTCCTTGTCGTTTCTGGTACGACTCGTTTGGATTGGAAGGGGGGATCTAACTGCCTTTGAAGGTTTTCATATCTGACGAGAAGTTCATCCGGAAGGCCTCTGAGGTCATTGCGTATATCTAACAAATGACCCAGAATAATCATTCGACCAGAATCCAATAATTGAACGGCGTCCACTGGAGGGGAACCGCATTCTAACGCGACAGCTGCAGCATCGGAAGCGAGACCAGGGAACTGAGAAACGGCATGTTGTGAATCGCTCCAGTCGAGATTACGCGGAGTGGCTTTTGGGAGGAGTTCGATTGCTGTTCTGAAAAGTAAATTGGCTCGTTGAATATCATGTGGTACAAGCTGGACAGCGGCAAGTCGGGCATACAATACGCGCATACTCGGAGGCGCTGAAGACACTGAGACTGATTCTTCTCTTACGTTAACGGCTCGCTTCCAAACATCCCAGATATGATTGTTCTGATATAGCGATTGAAGTGAATTACTGAGGTTACCGAGATAACTTGCGCGATCGGGATAGTCGGCCGGAGTTAAATCGACTGCTTCTTGTTGACACATGATGGCACGTTCCAAATCTTGGATGTTGCTATCGAGTAGATACCGATCTTCCAGAGCATTTCCCAGGTTATTCAAACGACTTGCGCGGTCGAGATGATCTTTCGGGGTAAGGTCTAGGGCGTCTTCAGCGGCGTCGATTGCCATCGCTAGATGTTCCATGACTTGTGTATGTTCGAAAAGGGTGTGCGCCGCATTTCCCAGATTCGTGAGCCTTGATGCGAGTTCCTCTTCGTGGTCATCGGGAGTCAATTCCACCGCTTGGTGAAGTATCCGCACTGCTTGGAATAAATCATCTGCATCGCCTATCCGCTCAAATCGACTTTTCATAGCTGTGCCGAGTCCACTGAGACAACGTGCTTTGACAAATACATTGTCTTCGGATAAATGTACCGCTTCTGTGCTCCATTGCACTGCCGCTTCTATATCGTCCATTGATCCAGTCTGTTTAAATCGTCGCTCGAGAGCAACGCTAAGATTGTGGAGACATTTTGGCCGAAGAGGACTGTCGTCGGGTATCAGTTGACAGGCATCCTCTTTATGTTGGATCGCTGCATTCAGATCCTCGAGCGAGCCGGTCCACTCAAACTGCACTTCCAATGAGTTCCCAAGACCAATCAAATACGCTGGTCTATTTGGATCAGTGTTACCAGTATTTTCGACCGCCAACTTTGCCATTGAAACAGATCTTTGCAAATCGACAAAGTCTTTGGTACGTGTGAATCTCAACTTCAACGCGATGCCGAGGTTGTTGTAATACTGGGATGAATCGGAGTTATTTTTGGGTCTCGTCCTTATCGCTTCCTCGACAGCCGTAATTGCGGCGTTCAAATCGTCTATCGACCCCGTGCGCTCAAATGAAACTTGCAGCAAAGAGCCATAGCCGTTATAAAAATGCGCTCGTTGTTGATGATTCGGTGGAATGGAATTGACGGCTTGTTTCATGGCCTCAATTGCTTGAATCAACCAATCTATCGAATCGGTCTCTTCGAATAGACTTTCCAGCGCCGTGCCCATGTTATGAAGACAGACCGCCCGAAGATATGGATCGTTCGATGACTCAACTCCTTCCTCGTACGCTTTGATCGCTGCTTTTAAATCTTCAATTGATGATGTTGTTGCGTATTGATTTTGTAAAGCATCCCCTTTCCGAACACAACCGTATACTTGAGTGTTTTGCTGAGCCGTCGACGCTGTACTTGGAGATTCACTAACTGCTTGCTCTGTGGGATTGGATCGCGAGCTTGTATTGAGCTGTTGAAGAGTTTGTGAAAGGTCATCGATCGATTCATCCATGATCGTGACTTAACAGTATTGTGAAGGCGCAATCTGGAACAGGAATTTTGGACAGAAAAAGGTCGACACGTGGAGGAAATCTTTGCTGATTGGTTGAGATTCAAAGGGTTTGGACGCTCATACTTAGCAACAATGATCAAATGGAGTATTCTCTGGGTTTGAAAACAAAAGCGACTAAAGTAATTTCCAATGGAAAAGGTCACTGGTTAGCGCATTGCAGCGACCCCGTTGTAATACTCGTCAAAGTTTATGAATCTGCCATGAGTATTTTGTTCAGAGTAGATAGTTATCAAATTTTTCTAACTTTTGAGTCCAGAGATCATCTGATCAATCCAATCCAAGAAAATCAAGTATCGTCATTCGAAAGTATATTCTAGACTAGTTTACGATGTCCCCGCATCATTGAAGAAACTTAGAGGTTGTCGAATTGAATTTTCACGAAATTTGACTGAAATGGGAACTTTAGAACTCAAATGCAAATCTGATAAAAATTTAGACGAACGACGATAGATTCATTCAATAGACTACCTACTGTACTGCTTATATACTCAAAAAATATTATAAATACACTTCAGGATCACCTTTCTAGAAGATTTGCATAGATTCCAAGAAAATTCACTCAGATATTACCTTTTCCCTTCGACAGTACTACATCGTTGGCAGTTGTTTTGAGGGTGAATAATCCCTTCATGTCCAAATCCTTAAACATCTCACAACGTTGCTGGTCCGATGGTCTCAGATTGGATCAGAAGGTTTACCTCTCTGGAAAATCTGCGGGATAGTGTCTCGTTCTTAGGAGTAAATTAGATCTTATATAAATTTTCTAGTTCAGAACTATAAATTAGGGGGTTCCCGTGTATGCTCTTCGCTGGACAGCCAGTTACCTTCCTGGCCTTGATTGTATCTGATTCGAGATGTCAAAATGCTGGCAAAAAGTCTCAGAGGCGGGTTCTAGAGCGCATGCTGGTTGACATTATTCTGCTAAAAGATCTAGCACAAAAATTCATTAAAGTCATTCCGCAACTTGCTTGTCATATAGTGCTAATCCTTTTTCCTATATTGCTCATTTCCTATAGCCCTTGCATCTTTAATACCTTGAAGGCAGCATACGTCTAGGCTAACGTAGCACTGAGACCTAAGATGGTCATGATACTAACGAGCGGCGCAAATTGGAGTGCATGGAACGAGAGTGGATCCCTGTATGGTCTAATAAAGTGTTCTCAATTTGATTGGACTAATCGCGTCGATTGTGTGATCAGACACGCTTGTAAATCGATGAGGCCCTCAAAAACAGGCTCTCAATCGTAGGATCGAGGAGGCCTGCTGATCGGACCGATTGGTGAACGATCAGTCGATTACTGGCGATTGCTTTCCATTTTAGGAAACAATTATTCTCATTCAATTTTTGAATGAGAATACTTGGATAGTCATAATAAACTTATAACTAGAGTCTAGATAAGTTTCTTATGAGATAAGTTATATATTACAAACAGAATCAATATTTTTAAACTTGGAGCCTAATCCATAAGGTATCTGTAATGTGCTGAAGGTCTGTGCACAGGTCCGTGTGGAAGCTTCTATGCCTTAATTATCAAAATAAGCAATCGACTGATTGGAAAGTGATCAATCAGTCGATTGAGGTCCTTTCCTGCGATCGAGCGATTCCAATCG